>Ga0302150_10000271_pt1 | contig 21545 bp, 23 predicted proteins | sample I_Bog_N1_2_FD_198635 | JGI IMG/M metagenome (GOLD analysis project Ga0302150, IMG submission 198635) | Peat permafrost microbial communities from Stordalen Mire near Abisko, Sweden - I_Bog_N1_2 | ecosystem: Environmental > Terrestrial > Soil > Wetlands > Peat | place: Sweden: Abisko, Stordalen... | reverse complement strand
TCGTGCCGGAGCGCGATAAAACTGTCTGGTTTGGCCAAATTTACTTTCGGGAACACGTGGGAGTTGCGAATTGCATTGTCATTGGCCCCGTCATTTTCGCGGTGGCCCCGGCGCGGGAGTTGTCTGTCGAGTCGAACCAGATAGGAGGCGACAGGGCGTGTGTCACCCGGTCATCCTTCGCGCGCATCAGTCCTCGCTCGGAAGCATGAAGGTCAGGCAGGGAGAGCCATCGTCGGCTGGTCCGCTAACACACTTCAATTCCTTTTGCACGAGTCGGCCGTCGAGGTCGCGGACCACGAGTTCGCAGCGTACCTCAAGTGGAGAGACTTCCCGCCGTGTCTGGCGGAACATCCAAACGACGTCCCACCACCTGCCTTTGATGTCCTGGCAAGAGTGTCCGGCAGTGTTAGAGACTTCGACAAACTCGGCGAATGCGGTAGTCGTCATGGCGATAGGCCAGACAATGCCGACCTCACGCGCGAGCGAACCAAACGGTTCCTGAGTCATATCGACGAGTACGCCGTCTTCGATTGCCTCGGCGCGGCTATAGGTGCTGATGATCTCGGTTTGCTCCGAGAACAGATTGGACATGGGTCCTCCTCGTACTTATCGGACGAGCAATTGAGAGAATGACAAACGAAGAGGAAGTCGCGAAGGACTCCCTCTTTCTGCTTCGAAATCAACGATGTTCTGAGGATGTTCCAGACCGCTTTCGCCTAGAATCACAGTATGTTCATCGAGGACGATAAGCTACCGGACGACGTGGTTCGGAAGCGATACTCCGATACCCGCCACGCGCTCTGTTGTCTGGAGTGCGGCTATGAGGCAGGGTTTGATCCCTCGGTTCAGGGCTCAATTGGCCGTCCGCTTTATACCTTGCTTGAACAAAACTGTCCGCAGGACGGCGACTAGCCCCTTCGGTCACGGAGCGACTGAGCTAGCGCGCGTTCGGAAACAGCGTGAGGGACGTCAGGAGGCCTGTTCGGCGAAGCGGAACTGCTCGGCGGACGATTCGCTTCTGAAGCGATCACTAATCCAGCGCTTGGCGGCGAGAACATCGAGAGCGAGTTCAAGCTGGCGCTGCGTAAACCGCTTCTTGCGATCGTTCCACGCGTAGGTCTTCTTGACGACATCCCCGAGATCTCGCGCGTTCATCTTCGTCACGACCCAATGCACAGTCGAAAGCAGTTCCAGTCCAAAGGGTGTTTCAAACCCTTCTACAAGATTGCCTACTCGGTCGAATCGGCCACGCACCGCCTGATCCTCTGCGAGAAATCCGGTGGCATCTGAGACAGCACCTGGAACCAATTCCAGTTGCTTGTCGGGGGCGTCCCCCCCGTCGGCATAGCCGGAGATCAGATTTCCATCGATGACTTTGAGGACATGTCGCAGGTTTTCGGCATACGGACCGTATGGTCCCTGTACGTACTGCAGCTTAAGGGGTTCCCCGGCCTCTTGCATGAAGTACATCAGCTTGTGAACTTCGAGAAGGGAGACAGAAGGGTCGAGGAGACCACTGAGATAACGGTCGATGAGCACAACGAGAGCCGCCCTTCCTGCCGTCATCTTGGGAACCGCTCGCGACGAAGCCTTCTCTTGGGCGGTTGGGCCGCCATTTGGCTCGTAGACTCTGACGATCAGTCCGTCTATCCCCTTCAAAGCTTTCTCAATGCGGGGGCGTACGTCGTTCCAGTTCAATCCTCCCAGGCCGGCGCCTAGCGGAGGAATCGCGATCGAACGAATCCCACGGGATCTGATCTCCTCAACCAGAGCGACGAGACCAGAATCGATATCTTCGATTCGGCTCTTACCCCGCCAATGCCGTTTGGTTGGGAAATTAATGATAAAGCGCGGGTTGGTCAGCGAGTCGTTCTCGAAAACGAACATCCTGCCCGGCGCGATCTCGTGCTGTTCACAAACCTTCTCATAAGCCCGGAAGTTCTTTGGAAAGGCTTCCTTGAACTGCAACGCGATACCGCGACCCATGATTCCCACACAGTTGACCGTGTTGACCAAAGCCTCGGCATCATCCGCCAAAATGTCGCCGGTTTTGTATTCGATCATGGCTGTCTCTCTTTCAAAAATACCAGTCTTTTTCGATTTGGACCGTGGGATGGTGCGTCTCCGCTGCGATCATGGTGGTTATCTGTTGCCCAATATGCAGGGAGTGGACCCCGATCCGCTCAACCAGTTCCCAGGGAAAAGAGCCGTGGAGCAGGAATTCCGCTGCCTTCGCCTCCTTGACGTCTGCCGACCTGAAGTCTCTTGCAACGACCGACGTCCAGTCGATCTGATTCAGATCATTGAGGTTCTTCCTGAACTCCACATAGTATGCCCCGGCATTGGCCAGAGAAAACGCCCATCGGCGGTTGTTCGCATCAGCCCAGTCAACAACTGCCTTGAGGTCCGCTTCGAGGTGGACGATGGGCCCTTGGCCGCCCCGGTAGGTCAATTCGGGATGATTTCCCATGTAGAGCAGGTAGAGCATGACCGAACGAGGACAGAAGTAAACGGTACGTAGTCTCCGACGAAGTCACCTTGGTGGCAATTTACTGGAAGTCCCAACCGCCGCTGCTTGATCTTGGACATACCGATCGCCGCAGGAGGGCCTCCTTGCCGAATGATGGCCGCGTCTGAAATCAATTCTCTCGCCGCAATGATCGACGGGAGGTTGTTGACGTGCGTGATGTGATAGATCTTTGGACTTGCTGGCGGCACTGGCACTCCTCAATCTTCCAGCAACGCCAGCACAAGCTGCAAGCGGGCGGTTTAGAAAGGGGACGTGGCCGAACGAGAACGTATCGTTTCGCGCCAAGAGAGACCCACGCCCTCTGCCTGAGTTGCGACTTCTGGGCGAATGACATCGGGCCGCTGAGATCGGCAATTCGGGCCGTTTGGCGTTTGAGTGTTAGGACGCGGCGAGAAGTTCCTCGTCCTCATCATCTTCCGTCTGCTCATCCTCATCGATCTCGGCAAGTATTTCGGCTTCGCCGTCATCATCGATTGCAACGGCGGGAGCCGGGGTTGAGGGCGACACGTCGAAAAGGCTGGGGGCCCTGGGTGGTTCCACCACTTTCGGCTCTTCCTTCTTTGCCGGTGCAGCGACGGGCCCGGGCTTCTTCGCCGCCTTGGACTTGTTCCGCGCCTCCTCCTGGGCTAGCTTCGCAGCGGCAGCCATCTCTTCTTTGGCGCGATCGAGCGTGTTTTTCAGCTCCAGATAGCCGGAGACAAAGCTGACAATGGCATCAGGCAGCTGTGCATCGAGTTCCTGAGCGGTCCCGGTGAAGCTCATGGGGGTAGTGAGTGCGGTGTTTTCTCCCTCTGCGAGCTTCTTCGGAAGAACGTTGACGCGGATCTGATCATGCTCAAGAGCGGTTATGGTCAAGAGCACGGACCTCTGCCGCAGGATCGGAACGAGTTGCTGAAACATGGGCTTCTCCTAAGGATGCGATTGGATGAAACGCGGTAGTTTTCTGGGTTCAGTGACACAGGGGGGCGCCGGTCAACGACCGCGAGTTCACAAGTTGGGGTTGTATTGAATCAGGCCGGAACTGCTATGAGGGCTCGTACAGCCGCGTGGGATGCTGGCCAGGCGCTAAGCGAACGTGGCCTTGAGTTCCGTATCCCAAGATGGCAGCGGCGAGAACCATTCGGACTTGGTGCGGGCTAGTATGCCCAGCAATTGATAGCCCTGCTCGTGGAGTTGTCGAGCAGCAAGACGCGATCTGCATTCTTGATCGCGAGTGGCAGATTTTCGAAGCTGCGGAGATAGCGGCGGCGTTCGTCGATCTCCGGAACGTTGTGGCCATTCGCCTCTCCGAAGAAGGAGCTGACGCCGGCCAATCGGTTTTCTGGGACCTTCGGAATGAGCGGCAAGATTCACCGCTCTCAATGTACGCGGTTGTACGCTCTAGTTCATCGCGTCGGGAAGGGACCCCCTGCGACGAATGTGTGCTGGCATTATGGAAGAGTCAAGAGGTGATCTCCCGCATGATGGCCTTTACATGTAGCCGAGCCCCATCCACGTGAGGAAAGTCGGTGTTAGCAGGATTGAACACCAGGGCAAGATCGGTTCCGGCAAGGATGATTGCTTCCACTCCGTCTCGATCGATGATTGTGTGTGCGAAAGAGCGTAGCTGGCTATACGCTTCTTCGGAAGCACCTGCCTCCTCAACGATTCGGGTGTAGATTCTCCCGATAATATCGACTTCGTGAGGGGTTGGTGTGATCACCTCGGTATTCTGGAGGGCCCCAAACAGCTTCGTCTGCATCGTGGCAGAAGCGCCAAATAGACTAACCCTGCGGAGGCCCTGGCGCTCAACATCCGCGGAAATTGCGTCAATGAGATTGACCAGCGGTAGAGGCGTTATAGCGGCAAGCTGGGAGGCACATACCTGGGGAGAAAACGCAGGAATGGCGGCGATCTCCGCTCCAGCGGCAGCTAATTGATGGAGTAGTCCGCCCAGATACTCAGCTAATTCATCTGCTTCTTTTGCTGCAACGAGAGCCAAGACTCTGCGAACGTCGGCGTGGACCATCACGAGACGAGCTGAGTGACCGAGAGCGAGGTGTGCCTCGACAAGCGCTTTGTAGTAGAAGATTCCAGCGCCGACTCCTAGTCCGGCAACCAGGCCGAAGGTGCGAGGCTTGGCGGACATTCCGAACTCTGTCATCAGTAGACCCATATTTGCATCGGGTTGATATTCATCGCAGGTCGCTGGTCCTTGCTCGCGCACCCGCACTTACTACATTGTATGAGCGTCTCTTCCCGCAATTAGTTTGCACGTGCGGCTTCATACACCTTGAGTTGCACATAAGCCGCCGCGACGAGCGGCGCGGATACGCCTTTGGCTCGGTCGACCAAATCGCCGAGGATGTGGTCGGCCTCGACGGGAGCTCCCTTTATCAAATCTCGGTACATTGAAGACGAGAGCGTAGATCCAGGTTGGGTCATGGTGTCGATGTGGTGGAGGAGGGCAGACTCCTCGATCGGATAGCCATTGACTTTGGTGATCGCTGCGCATTCCTCAACAACGGCGCGAGCAAATGCAGGGCCATAGGGCACAACGGCGGCAATGTTGCCCACGACACCGCGCCCCAACACGCAGGTGGCGCTGAGGCTTGCCAGGAACCACCACTTCTGCCAAAGCGTGGCGAGAATGTCGGGTTCGAGGACAGCTTGGAAGCCCGCGTCCCTGAGCGCCTGATCAACGGACAGAATCCTTTCGGAGCGTTCTCCAGAGAGTTCGCCATAGTTGATCTGGCTCGGTCCTGTGGATTGATGAATGCGCCCTCGTTCGTCCATCTCCGCGTAGATCCGTGCGCACCCACCCAAGACGTGCTCTTTGCCGAATCGTTCATCAAGCATAGAGAACTGCAGCATTCCGTTCTGGATTGGCAGAAGCATTGTTGTCTGCCCTACTGCCGGGGCCAAGTCCTCCATTGCGGCTCGGAGTTGATAGGCCTTGGTGCTGAGCACGATCAAGTCGAAGCTCTCTGTGCTCTCACGAAGCTGTTCTACGGTAACGACCTTAGGGTGTATTGTCAGATCGCCACTTGGCGTAATGATCTCTAGTCCGCTCTCGCGAATTTGCGCCGCTCGCCGCTCGCGGAGCAGAAAAGTTACATCGCGTCCCGCCTCGACAAGTTTGCCCCCAAAAAATCCACCTGTCGCACCGGCGCCGACCATAAGAATACGCATTCAAAATACCTCTCACAGAAAGTGTCACCGATTTTCGCGCAAGCCGGCGGTTCAATTTAGCGGTCGCTATCCTGGAGATAGCGTTCGGGGATGGGGAGATCGGGCCGCTCCCAATCCCAATAGATCCCGACGATGTACCAGCGGTTCGCGCTTTTCAGCAATTCGAACGACTTGATGCCGCGACGTATGGGCTTCCGGTCGTCTAAATTGATGCGGGATTCAAACGTGGAGTAAACGTGAGCCATCTCACCGAACCTTTCGATCTGGTTGGCTGGATTGCGATCAAAAAAGCCCGACGTAACCGTTTGAGCGTCGGATATAGCCGCATACTCTTCCGGCGAAAGAAAGCGAACATCCGCTGTGCGCGAAGAATTCGGTGGCACACTGGTCGCGATGCGTCCACCCGGGACAAATAAGGACCGTAGACGAGTTTGATCCAACTTTCCGCCGGCCGGAGTTGAAATGGTGGCGTAGAACGCCCGGAGAATGTCTTCGACGGTGGCAACATCGGCAGGGTTCGCCTTTGGCCATTCCGGGTGCGAGGCGAGGGCGGACTGCGCATGCTGCTGCGTCGTGGCCGGTGGGTTCTGAGCAGACATAAGTGTCGCGGAATACAAAATGAGGGAGAAAGCAAAGGAGAGAATAACGACCTCCGGGAGAGAGAACGCGTTTTGGTCATCATGACCGCGTGCTACAGTTCCAGCCTACATACCCGTTTTGAGAAACAACAGTTCGAAATTCTGACACTGTTGTTAAGTATTATTGAAGTATGAATCTTACGAACGTGGATCTCGACAGTCTTCGAGCGCTTGTGATCGCGCAAGATCTTGGCGGGTATGGACGCGCAGCGGAACAGTTGGGAAGAACTCCCTCAGCGATCAGTCTCCAGATGAAGCGCTTGCAGGAAGAAGTGGGGGTGCCGCTGTTTCGCCGCCAGGGAAAACGGACTCTCCTCACGGAGCAGGGCGAGATTGCAGTTCGTTACGCTCGTCGCGTACTGGAATTGAACGATGAGATGCTCGACACTTTGCGCGGTGCATCTTTATCAGGCGTCGTGCGAGTCGGCTTCGGACACGATTTCGTTGATACAGTGCTTCCCGTGGCATTGGCTCGCTTCAACTATCTCTATCCACTTGTCAAGCTGGAAGTGACGATCGACCGAAACTCGTTACTGGAGGGCGAAATAGGCGCTGGAAAACTTGATGTAGCGCTTACTCTCGGCAATTATCGGGAGGGAACGGGCACAAAGATCGGGAGGTTGCCGCTCTGCTGGATCGCCAGTTCTAAGTTCCCTCTCAAAACCAAAGCCCCTCTACCTTTGGTCCTCTTTGAGCACCCTTGCATCTTCCGAACCTATGCACTCGATGCGTTAGACCGTGCGGGACTATCCTGGCGCATAGCGATGACGAGCCCGAGCGTCGCGGGCCTGTGGGCCGCCGTCAAGGGCGGGCTCGGAATGACGGTCCGTGCAAAGATTGGTGCCCCGGAAGAGTTCGATTTTTCTCCTCCGGCGATGCCATCGCTGGGAATGACTGATGTCATCCTTCATCGCCGGAAATCCGCAAGAGCTGCTTACATCCGTCGTTTTGCTGAAATCGTTGGTGAATTGGCAGTTTCGCATTACAAATTGAACGGTACGACGGGCAATCTCTGATCCGCGGAGAGGAACGAGTGGGTCCTGATCCTGCCTCCTTTGGCAGGACAAAATCGGCACGGACGGCTGGCGACCGAGGGGACTGGCCTGGACGCAACTTTCGGTGATAAGGAATGCGTCGTTTACCAGCACCAGATTGATGCAAGAACTAGGCTGCCAGGCTTTTTCGGCGCTTCGCTCCTGACGCTTGGCTGCCCCTGCGCCTTCTTGCCCACAGTGCTGGGTCGATTGGAAGCGCCGACATCTGTCCGGTCTGAGCGTTGAAGAAGGCGCCGTGATGGCTGATCTTTCCATACCGGAAGAGTCGTGCCAACATCGCGAGGGCACTCGACGCAAGCGTCTGGTTAATGAAAGGCTCTTGCCGTTCGAGGGCCTCTACAGCGGAGCAACTCGGCAAAGGGTCTTCGCCTGCGGAGACGTCGACGATCTCTGGATACAACTCACTCACAGTCCGGAGCCGCGCTGCCCGGCGTCGATTCCTCGTGTTCAATGGCTGTCCCAGGATGTATTGGCCACTCGCAGCGTTGTTGCCTACATCAAGCCAGTACGCGGTGCGCTGCATCGGCCGCGTCAAAGACTGATCGATGATCTTTCTGCCCGCGCGGCTATCGACACAGCCAATGACGAGATCGGCTGCATTGTCATGCGACAACCGTCGTGACCTCCCATCAAACGAGGTCGGATCCGCAGACCAGTTCGTTCCCCAAAACATATTGATGCGGTTGATGAGAACGGTTGCCTTGTTCTGGCCTACATCTGAAGCCGAAAAGGGCTGACGGACGCAGTTCGTCTCAGACACCGTATCTGCATCCATGATGCACACCTCGAGTCCGTGCGAGTATCCCCAGACCCGCATCGCCTGGTGGAGGTAAGAGAGGCCCATCACAATGGCGCTTCCGGTACCACCCGCCCCGACGACCAGAACCCGAACCGGTCTGTGGCTGAGCAAGTCCGGAGGGAGTGTATGTTCGATGCGCATCTCAATCCCTTTCATCGCGCACAAACTGCGCGAGTGTTTGTGGCAGTGCGATCAGCGTCTCCAAGGGGAATGCTTGCCGCCCTCCGGTCAACTCACTCCACAGACCCTCAAAACCACCTTCGTGCCGGGTGAGACGGCCCACGTTCGAGTGTGTGAAGGCGCTTTCGTAGAAACCTTTTTCCCACTTGGAGATCGCGGCGACTGACGCATTGTCCGGCCGACGCATCGATCCGGTGCAGACGGTCCCATCGTCCGAGAGGTTCCAGAAGGGAGCGACCGCGAGCTTGGTGGTCGCGTCCGGCCGCTTGTTCTGGCTGAGAGCGCGGATCTTCAACTGTCCGTCAGCGACCTTCCAGACCAGAGGCGGTTGAGGAAAGCTACAGCCATGGAACGCTTCGGCCTTCCCCTCGGAATTCCGATAGAACATCTGGCGACGCCGAGTGGGGCTCCACCAGGCGATCATGCGATCGGTCTTTGCCAGGACATTGTCCGGGAACACCTCGGCGGCAACCCCTCCACCCAGACTGCGAACGAGCCATTCGACGAACGCGGTCGTGAGAGGTTGCGCCGGTCCCAGGGTGGGTGCAGACTTCGCCTGGACGTGCACTTCGTGCTTCGTGACATACGACGCCTTATTCCCGTGGTAGACCAGCAATGCCTCACGCAGTTCGAAGCGATGGTTCTCCCCAATTGCCATGTGAACCTTCATATTCTGTTTTCTCCCAGGCCTGAATCTGCTCCACCAATTCGAATAGCTGCGTGTTGAAGCGAATGAATCTCTCGACGACACGGAGTGCGTGTCTGATTTCGTCCGTATCGTCTGGGGAAAAGACGACACACAGTGCCGGCTCGGCGGAGCCTTCCAACATGTATTGGCCTTCCTCATCGAAGCAAAAGGTGATCGCATCCCCCTGCTTGAAGGTCAACAGTAGGGATGGCAGAGGAGGTCCGTCGAAATAACACTCTTCGAGGTATTCGCGTGATTGGCTGGGACGTAACCGCGAGAGGCGTTCGAGATTCCGGAGGCGGTCAATCCAGGCGCGATACGGGCCACACTTATGGGTCCGCAGCAGCTTGCGGCAACCTTCAAACTGCCACTTGTCCTTCAAGGTCTTTCGGATGCACTCTGGCACCGCCTTCTCTACCTCGGGAAACTCATACTGGTCACGGATTTCTTCATCGTCATCGTTCGCGGACTCAACCAACCTTTCTTCGTACTGCATCGCATCATCGAGATCGTAGATTCGCATCATCCGATACAGTGCGTGGACGAGCGTCCAATAGAAGGCAGCTCCCAATCCCTGTGCCTGCTTCTCAAGAGCATCGAGTGCCGGGCCAATCTTCAGATAGCCCGCGCCGCTGCACTCGACAGTGACGGCGAGGTTCCCATTGCCGATCGTCGAACCGTAACCATCGCGGTCCACGACGTCGCTGACTTCAAGGTGATAGTCGACATTTCGCTGCAGCAAGTCTCCACGCTCAGCCCCGATTGCGCTCATGATGCTGTGTTGGGCGAAGACGATGGGGTTGCCGTCGCATTTCTTCCAGGTCTCAGGTGAGCCCAGCCCCTGCTCGGCAAGAACTGCTCCCAGCTTGTAGAGCAGTTCTGCATTGACCTCGTGATTGTACTCACTGGGCACCGAGGCAAGGCTGGGCAGAGCCTGAGCGAAAGCGGGGGCGATCGTTGTTATCCCAGTGGTGGGAGGAGTTCCGATGGTGGCGGGAGAACTGGACTGTCGCTTCCGCTGAACCGATGCATTGCTTCTCGGACGGCGCCGGCCAGGCGTACTGATTCTTTGCATTGAAGGTGTCTCACGAGCAATTTGTTAGCCTTTGGAGGTGGCGCTTCCGCCTTCGCAGTCAAGAGCGCCACAAGCTCTTCTAACGTCATCTCGGGACGATTCATGGCTTAGCCCTTCGTGCCGATTTCCCTTGAGAATGAGTAGCGCAGGCTAGTCCCTGTATCCTCTGGCCCAGTCAGGTTTGCGGTAGCAAGCTCAGGGTAAGCAGGAGTTAGCAGTTCACGGACTTCTTCAACGCTCATCTTGGGGTCCGGGTCAGGAAGGGGCGAGCCGTTGAAAACAAACGTGCGCGGCAATGTGGTGATTTTGAGTGTGGTGGTGGGCATAGTCTCATTTCTCCAGTTGATCGTTATCGGGCTCTTTGCCAGGTTGAACGAGTCGAGGTTTGCTCTCCCAGGCGAACCTGTAAGAGGTACTTGAGCAGCACGGGATCGACAGTTTTTCCTAGTAGCTCTGAGGCTTGGACACCCTTTCTATATAGCCATTGTTCCAAAGAGCGATCGCGGCCGCGACGAGCGTGAGATCGCTTGTCGCCCGGAAACTCCACATATCGCTACCAATTTCCTTATCTGCTTCAGGTTGTGATGCGCTTCGCCCAAGCCGCAACGCGGCCCGGTTAGGTTGCGAAGTAGCGCATTGGTGTCGTCCCGAGTGCCTTCTTGAACATGACGATAAAAGCGGTGGCAGACTCGTATCCCAGGTCGCTCGATACCCTCTGGACCGTCGCGCCGGTGGCGAGTTTGCGCAGCGCGATGACCAGGTGCAGTTGCCGCCGCCACTGGCCGCAAGCCGTGATGTGCAGAATGACCTTGCGCGGATTCATCTCGTTCGATTAATTGCCCCGGAAACACGAGTGTGAAACTTACGTCGGAGAATTAATCGCTACCGGGAAAATTCGCTCGCACTCGACTGTATTTGAAGGATTGAACTCCGTGCCGAAGACTTTCTTGGGTCTTTTCGAGGGCGAGAATAAGGGAAAGATGCTGATAAGACTTTAAGAGGCTGCTGCAAAAGATGGCCGAAGCTGCATGAGACTGGCGACCCTGCAGGCATTGCCGGTCGGGCAGCGTTGGAATCGAGTCGCTCGGTGACGGACTCGATGGCCTCGGCTCGTCAAAGAGCTTCGAGATCGAGTCGATCTCGTCCGTAGCGTGGCGGCATCTGGGTAGCTAACCAAGTGCGCGCCGCGCCGCCCAGGATTTGCCGGGACGAGACAGAGATGCTTCAATGGTGTCATTGCGGAAATTTATCGCCATTGCGTTGCTGGCCTTCTTCGGCCTGCCGTTTGCTTCCACGCTCTCCGCGCTCACGCCGAAGAGTGAAGCGAACCTGCCTGCGTGCTGCCGCCGCAATGGCAACCACCATTGCACGATGAGCATGGCCGAGCGGGAAAAGCTGGCCAGCGATAAGCCAGCTTTCGGGGCACCCCCCGATAAGTGTCCGTTCGCGCCGTCTCATGCCCTCATTGCACCAAACCGCGATCAAGTCGGTCTGTTACCCGGCAGGGCAATCTTCGCGGGCCTCATCAGCCATCCTGCAGTCTATTCGCAGGTTCTGGCCCAGTGGCGCATCAACCGCGAACGTTCAAATCAGAAGCGCGGCCCCCCGACCGCCTGAAATCGTCCCCGAATTCATAGCACCGTGAACGGCCTCCCCTACGGGGAGACGCGTCGTCGTGTATGTTCTCGCCGGTGAATTGCTGATTTCAAGGAAAGGCCATGTGCAAAGTGAGGAAGTCTCTCATTCTGTCCCTGTCGTGCATGACCTAGCTGGTTGGTCCCCCGTCTTCAAGTAGGTCTCTGGAGGATTCCACTTCAATGGCCCTCGGGAGAGAACTCTGGTGAGATCCTCTCTCGTCTTCGCTCCTGCTCAGGGAGCAATGCGAAGAGGCGAATCGCTGTAGGTGTTCATTCAACAGGCAAGGAGTATTGAAGAAGAGATTGCGTAAGTTCTTAGCCATTGCGTTGCTCGCCATCTTTGGCCTGCCATTTGCCACTTCGCTCTTCGCGCTCACGCCGAAGAGCGAGGCGAATCTGCCTGCGTGCTGCAGGAAGCATGGCAAACACCACTGCATGATGAGCGCGGTGGAACGCGATGGGTTGAATGATGGGACGCCTGCGTTTACCGCACCGTTCGAAAGATGTCCGTACGCGCCCGCAGCCATCCTGGGTACGCACCATCCAAGCAAGCTCGCGTCACTGTCTTGGCAGATGATCCATGCGGACTTCGCCACTTACGCTGTAGGGGATGCAGACACTCGATCTAAGTTGCACATAGCTTGTGACCGAACACACTGTAAACGTGGTCCTCCCGCTCGCTTCCTCTTTTGATTCGGACCTTAGTGTGTGCCGCTACCTACGCGAGACACGCTTACGCCTGAACTCGGAACTCGCAGTTACGGATACTCCATCACTCCTATCGTGAATCGGATGCCCCCTGCAGTGCCGCGAACAATCCGCCCAAAGCGGAGAAGAGATGAAGAGAGATGAATAGACATTGGAAGACTTTGCTTGTCGCTGCCGTGATGGCGACAAGCCTGCATGCGACCGTCGTCGCGGCTCAGGAGACGACATCAGCTGCAACGGGGCAAGTCGTTGATCCGGGCGACGCTGCTATCGTCGGTGCGCAGATCGACGTGCGCACAAGCAACGGGGCGAAAGTGCTTCACACAACCTCGGATTCGCAGGGGCGCTTTATGCTTCGCGGTCTCGCCGGAGGAAGTTACGTATTGGACGTGCTACACGATGGCTTTCAGGAGACCAAGCAAACGCTGGTGCTATCTGGCAACGGTACGGAAGCCACACGAGTGCAGATGCCAGTTTCTACGCTGACACAGAGTGTGACCGTCTCCGCGAGCCCCGCGCTGGCGACAGAACTCCTGTAAGCCAAAGCCAGGCTGAGGTAAGCCGCGAGGACTTCAAGAACTCTCCCGCGATTACCGTGGCCGATATCGTGAGCATGATGCCGGGCGTAACGTTCGTCCCCGGAAATGGTCCTCGCGACGTTGCGATCTCGGTGCGTGGCTCGAGCACGAGGCAGACCTACGGCGTACGCAACATCAAGGTCTTCGAGGATGGCTTTCCTGTCACGCAGCCCGATGGGCTGGCGCGAACCGACCTCACGGACCCACACGCCTATAGCAGTGTCGACGTCGTTCGCGGACCGTCTTCGGCGCTCTACGGTAACTACGCCACGGGAGGCGCGATTAACTTCCATACGCGCTCTGGAAGCGAGATCAAGGGGCTTGAAGTTGGCGCGGACTTTGGTAGCTTCAACTACTTCAATGACTATGCAACCTATGGCGCGGGGGATGATCGCTACCAACTATCGGTCTTTCTGAGCAACGTGCGCGCGGATCAAGCCACGGTCAACAACCAGTTCAATACGGTGACCGCAAACATCCTTGCCAGCTTTGCTGCGACACCGCATGATCGGATGACGTTCAAGTTCATCAACAACGATTTGGATACGAATCTCTCCATTCGGTTGTCGCGCGCGCAGTATCAGCTGAATCCGTACCAGCTTGGCTGCCAGACGTATAGCGCGGCCTTCGCGACCAATGGTTGCGCCAGCGTCAGCGTTTACGTCAATGGGTACAACGGGACAAAGCGGTCACTCGGAGCCGCGGAGGCAGGCTTGAACCGACACGACCGCCGCACGATTGTCGGCGCGAGGTATGAGCATGATCTGACGGAGAATACGACGTGGCAGACGCAATTCGTCTGGGATAACCGTGACGCGAATCAGCCAACGAGTTCCTCTGCCTATCGTGGAACGTTGCCGTCGTTCAATGTGATGAGCGACCTGCTGCGCCACGGCTCTACTCTGGGTCGCTCATCGACGACCGTCGTAGGCGGCTTCTTCAACTACGAAAACATCAACTCGACCAGCGCCAACCTGATGCCTGGTGGAAATGCAACCATCGGCGGAGCGACGCAGACGGTTCAGGGAAGCCACCTCAACTCCGGGTTCCGCGCACGACAGGAGATGTCTCTGAGCGAGCGATGGACTCTTGTTGCGGGTCTCGGCGGCGAGTACACCAAGCTCAGCGCGCTGGCGAACAACTTCTCGTATCCGGTTGGAGGCACACCGACCATCTCACCGGTGACTGCGAATCGTCCCTTCTTCAATGTCGCGCCGGAGGTGGGAGTGCAGTTTCGTCCGGACAATGCCTGGCGTCTGCATGCACGCTTTGGAACGGGATATGGCACCCCGCAAGCCACACAGCTCTTCACCACACCGCTGGGTACCTTCGGAAACAACACCACGTTGAAGTCGCAACGGAATATCGGTATCGACACCGGCGCTGACTGGGCGTTGAGTTCCACGCTGCAGCTTTCCGGAACCTTCTTCTACGAGTGGTTCCGCAACGAGCAAGTGACGCAATCCCCCGGAGTGAACCTTCAGAGCTTCACCTTCAACGCACCCGCATCGGCGCATCGCGGTGTGGAAGCGAGTCTCGATTGGCATCCATTGCTGCAGCGGCTCACGGGCCTGCGCCTTCGGACCGCATACACCTACGATAACCAGATCTACACCGACTACACGGAGCAGCTCACGACCGGAAGTGTGACCAATACATTCGCTCGCTCGAACAATCGAATCCCTGGTGTACAGCCGCACTTCCTGGATGGACGTGTGATCTACGATCAGTCCGCGGGCTCGCTGCGCGGCTTGGGCGGATATGTTGAAGCCACCTGGCGTGACCAGTACTTCCTGGATAACGCGAACCTGCTCACGGCTCCGGGCTACACGCTGCTTAACCTCAGCTTGCATTATGACCCACCCGCCGGGCACGGCTTCACATCGCGCCTTCGGTTCTTCTTCGATCTGCAGAACCTTGCGAACAAGACGTATGTCGGCTCAGCCGGAAACATTACGGATTCTCTGACCACGTCGGGGCAACAGAACGGGGCCAGCGTACTTGCCAACTCCACCGGCTCCATCTACGCAGGAACGCCGCGGGCTTCCTACGGTGGAGTGCGCGTCCGTTTCTAGTAGTTCATCAACAGCGGGGGCAGAGTATCTTTGCCCCCGCAAAAGGAGGCATCATGAGCAGCGCAACAAAGAGCGAAGAGACGCACGAACAGGGCCGGCGACTCTACCGCGCCGTATGGCGATGGCACTTCTACGCGGGGATCTTCTGCATCCCCTTTGTCGTCTGGCTGGCCTGCACAGGATCCATCTACCTGTTCAAGCCGCAGATCGAACGATGGCTGGATCGCCCGTACGACCATCTGCACTTAAGCGGCAATCGAGCCACGCCGGAGCAGGTCGCGCTCGCCGGTGTGGCTGCGGTGCCACATTCCACGCTCCACTACTACGAACTGCCTCCGAATCCGGATGCCGCAGTGCGCGTGATCGTTGGAGTCGGGAACCACGAGAGTCGTGTCTATGTGAATCCGGAGACCCTCGCGATTCTTTACGTCGTCGATGAAGACAAGCGTCCCATGCGCGTGCTCTTCCACCTTCACGGAGAACTGCTCGCGGGTGACACGGGCTCTCGCATCGTGGAGCTGGCTGCGTCGTGGGCGATTGTGCTGCTTGTGAGCGGGCTCTATCTTTGGTGGCCTCGGCAGACAGAGAGGTTGGCTGGTGTTCTGTGGGTCCGTCTCGGTAAAGGAAAGCGCATCTTTTGGCGGGACCTGCACGCCGTAACGGGTGTCTGGGTGACAACCTTCGCGCTCTTTATTCTGCTGACGGGGCTGCCGTGGGCGAAGGGGTGGGGATCGTACTTCAAGAAAGTTAGACAGATGACGGGCGCTGCATCCCTTCACCAAGATTGGACGAACGGCCGTTCGTCGGAGCTTGCCGAACGAGCTTCCTCCAACAGAAGCGTGCTGGGGTCGCAGGATGACATGCCGGGGATGGAGCACGCCGGACACATGGGGCACACGATGCCATCGACGATTGGCACTCCGAACTACACACCGTTCAATGTCCTTGTCCCGACAGCCTATTCGCTGCGTCTGGCAGACCCGGTTGAGGTCATGCCTGCGATGAGGCCCGGTGGGGCCTGGACGATTAAGTCCGACTCGCAAAATCGCACCTTGCGCGATGTCATTCAGGCAGACCCTAAGACCGGTGCCGTCGTCAGTCGAGAGAACTTCAATCAACGGTTGTTGTTTGATCGCATGGTTGGCATCGGAGTGGCAGCGCACGAGGGACAACTCTTCGGCCTGTTCAACCAGTTGCTCGGGCTGGCGACCGCCATGGGACTCGTAATGCTTTGCGTCAGTGCCGTGGTTCTCTGGTGGCGACGACGGAACGTGGGTGTCCTCGGAGCCCCAATCCCGCTGCCTACGCCGAGATTTCCGGTGGCCGTCGTCGCGGCGATTGTTGCTCTCGCGGTCTATCTGCCAGAAATGGCAGCCTCGCTTATCCTTGTGCTACTAGTTGAAAAGTTTGTGCTTTCCCGGATTCCGTCTGTCAGCCGCTGGCTGGGATTGGTTCCGGCATGACCGAGTGGTCCCAAATCGTTGGATCGCATCCTGAACTGTATGTGAAAGGGAGTGGCATGAACAATCGACGTACCTTCCTGAAAGCTGCTGCACTATCTGCCACCTCTGCCGTCGTATCCGCGAGAGGGCGCGCAGAGCAAGCAGTAAAACCTCAGCCCACGCTCACGCCGAATTCCATTCCTGTCGGCACCTTGCCGCAGTACTTCGATGTTGAACCGGGCATCCACAATCTGGAGAACGGCTACTGGGGAATCATGCCTCGCTCGGTCGCGCAGGTTTATGCCGAACAGATGATGTACGTGAATAGAAACAATTCCATTTGGGCAAGGAACGTTCTACCCGGAGGAGCCTGTTTGGCCGCCGGTGGGCGCGAGGCTAGGGAAGCGGTCGCGAAGATGGTGGGTTGTACGACAGAGGAGATTGCCATCACCCGCAGCGGTTCGGACGCCCTGCAACTTCTCATCACCAATTACAGGAACATTCGCGCGGGGGATGCAGTGATCTACTGTGACCTCGACTACGACGCGATGATTGCAGCGATGGATTGGCTTGGCGATCATCGCGGTGCTCAAGTGGTGAAGTTCGCTGTGCCGGAGCCAGCCACAACGGAGAACATTCTGGCCGCGTACGATGCGATCCTTAAGAAGACCCCAAACGCAAAGCTGCTGCTGGTCACCCAAGTGTCGAACCGGACTGGACTCGTGACGCCGGTCAAGGAGATCGTCGCCATGGCGCGCGGGCGGGGAGTGGACACGGTCGTGGACATCGCTCATGGCGTCGCGTGTCTCGACTTCCAGATCGATGATCTTGGATGTGACTTTGCTGGCTGGTCGGTGCACAAGTGGACTTCCGCCCCGCTCGGCACCGGCGCAATGTACATCCGCAAGAGTCGGCTCGATGCAATCGACGTCGCCTATGACAATCACGACATTGCTGCGACCGACATCACCGCGCGAGTACCCGCCGGAACAGTGAACTTTGCCGCTCTACTCACCATTCCTACTGCAGCCAAGTTTCACTTCGCAGTCGGTGGCGCGGCAAAGGAAAAGCATTTGCGTGAGCTCAGAAACCGCTGGGTTGACCAGGTTCGAGACCTGCAAAATGTCGAGATCTGCGTGCCCGATGATCCGAAGAGATACTGCGCAATTACGAGTTTTCGATTGAAGGGCATGCGAACAGATGAACAGGCACAGCGCGTGCAGCATGTTCTGCTCGACAAGTATCGCGTTCACACCGTTTGGAGGCATGGCATTGCGAAAGGACCCGTCATTCGGGTAACGCCGGGCCTGTACAGCACGCTCGCCGACCCTGACGCACTGGTCGGTGCGCTTCGTAAAGAACACAGTATGTTTGCGTAGCTACGATCAGTTGCGACGATCCGGTCCTGACTGGAGATCTCAACGTGCCTTTTGCCGGCGGGAGATATGGATGATGTTGGCGTCTCGGTATTCCGGGTGCCGCCGGTCCTCAGTTCAGACGAAGAAATGAGGACCGGTAACGGCGGGTGCTCTTGTCTCTACTCCCCGTCCGCATAGCGGATTCAACTGGCCCTCCAGGTCGATGCACGTTTCTCAGTGAGTGACTCGGCGATTATGCACTCATCGATATCGCAGATGACGATAAGAGCGTTTCTCAGGACTTATCGTTTTCAGGAATGATCGTAGCCAGGCCTCGTCCTAACTTCGGCGTATGCCATATTGGTGACAGCGAAGGTGAGCGCAAAGTGTCACCCTCAATCTCCTTAGCGAGCTGCTGGGGCAGGCCCGCAACGATGATGAGACGCTTGGCCAAAAAGCGGGCTAACACCATATGGCACCTGAAAAACAGCGATAGAAAGGGCCTTACCCCGAGACAGCCCAAAGATGCTTGGCGCTTTGGGGATACTCGCATACGCCGCCTAATGATGACGCACGAGGCGCTCGTAATCGACGGATTTGAACCCCTGGGTCCCTCCCAGGCATCTGCGAACTTTAGCCGCCTCTTTGGGATAGCTAACACTTCCGCAGGCCAACTGACGTTGCACCGTATGTAGTATGGATCGGGAGGCAGGGTACATGATTGTTACGCTCGGCGATAGCGTTTGCTGGGGACAAGGCCTCATAGAGGAGCATAAGTTCGATTACCTTTTCGCGCAGGCAAGAGGGCTTCAATTCGCTCGCGTTGCGCATTCGGGGGCGGTGATCGGAACATCCAGCGATACTTGGAGAGAGGTCGAACCTGGTGAGATTCCGGTCGGCTCGCCCTCAATCTGGCAGCAAATGCTGGCTTACACGGGCTGGTCGCAAGTGGAACTGATTTTGTTAAACGGCGGGATCAACGATGTGAGTCTCACTCGGATACTTAACCCGGCTACCAGCTCATCCCATCTGGAGCAATTGATCGACCAGTTCTGTAGGCAGGGAATGGAAGATCTGCTGGACGCGACGGCGGCGAAGCTAATGCTGCCTAATGCGCAGATCGCGGTTGTGGGCTACTATCCAATCCTAAGCAACCAGTCGGGTGGTTCGGAAAAGCAGATCCAATCTCTGCTTGAGATGCATGGAGTGGCGACAACTTCAGTGATCGCAGCGGACGAATTTTCCATGAGTAATCTGATTCCTGCTGTTGTAAATAACTGCCTTATGTTCTGGAATGGTTCGAACGTTGCGCTCCAGGCAGCGGTTGATGCAACGAACGCAAAGCTGGGGCGTCCAGTTTGTCGTTTCGTGAAGCTTCCATTTACAGAGCAGAATGCGATGTGGGCGCCTCAATCGCTACTCTGGGAGTTGACGCCGCTGCTCCTGCCAGAAGATGAGGTATCTGGTCCGCGTGGGCAGGTATGCGAAGCGCTCTATGGGGACGTTGTTCACATTTCTCAGTGGGTTCAATGTGTCCGGGCTTCGGCGGGTCATCCGAGGGTTGAAGGGGCAGTCACAATCGCAGCGACGCTTTCGTCAGTGTTATAGGCCACTGAAGGCGCGAAACCAGTTATCCGCTGATCTTCGCGGTTCCCAAAATACGCCACTTCTCGGAATTGATGGCTGCCGAGCCTTTGCCCACGCGATGTGATAGTGATCAGAGCAAACCCATCGCAAATGGGTTCGAAGCTCAAGGGCACAAAGCGCAGCCCCGGGGGCGCACAAAGGGCATAAAACTCACGTCTTAGATGGCTTGTAGGGTCTTATGTGGCGGCTAATTCCCTGTATTTATATAAAGTTAGGCGATTCACACGGTGGAAGTCGTAGGTTCTAATCTCAGCAACGTTCAGACGCCCTCTATCTGATAGATCTAGATGCGAGCCGCGACGTGAGTCAATTGCTATTTCTGGCTCACCTCGGCGTCCTAGCCGCACTCTGGAAGGGCGAGTAAATTATCGTTGTAATAGCCGTCGGCGTGGGTTCTGACGTACTTGCCATTGGAACCATCCACAACGCCTACATCAGCTCTTTTGTTGTTCACCATCGTGTAAAAGGTGTTTGTTCCCTGTTCAATAGATGTGATGACCTCCTGCCTCCTCCACTTCCATGTTGAACCGCCAAGATGCGTGATTCCCTCGTGGGTATCGTTACGGGGCTGCTTGTTGATACATGTGACTCGCACGTCGGCCATTCCCAGTCTCCTGGTTGCCAAGCAATCTTACTCGACAGATCCGCTGCGTGAAGGCTCAAATGTTGATTAATATTCGCCGAAATACCGAGAGCCCATTTAGGGGTCTGACAAGGTCAAAATATTGTGGAACCGGTTCCGTGATGTCCTGACGCGCCTCGGTCGATCACTTCGACGTCCAGGTTGCGCGTGAGGGAAGCCGACTAATGATTTACAGATCGCCCGAGGGCCTGCTCTTCAGCTTCGCTGACAATCGAACGACGCTGCTCCCACAGAAGGCTCAAGAGGCTCGCGAGCCCCGCTCCTCGCTTGTAGTCCACGAGAACACTGAGGATGGCCATGTACATTTGATACTCTTCCCGCCCTTCGTAAGCTCTTGCGACGCCACGCGCCACATTCTAAGTCTTGCAGTTTGTTCAATGGGCTCTCCCGTTCCGGGGCGAAACTCAAAAATTCTATCAGTGCGCCACTGAAGGCTTGCGTCCAGCGAACGTCAGAAGACGCTTGCTCAATGGCTTTGATTGCAGCACCGTAATTCCTGCTAAACGCCGCAGTGTCCGATTATCCTGAACCCTCCTCAATGAGATCCGGAGACACTTGCCGACTTATGGGTACTGACCCGGTGTGGCCGAGTTCATTGCGATTTAGCGCCAATTGAAAATCTGCTCAGAGTGCGATAGGGCGCAATCAAAGAATTGATCCAGGTTCGCGTGCTTTGTTGGCCGGCCTTTGCATTGATTACTTGCTCTGCTGGTCAGGGCTCGTTAGATTACTAATTTTGTCCTTGGCTTCTTGGAGGGCCTGGAACGCTTTCTGAGCATTTTCGAGGGCAAGCGATAGCCGAATTCGCTCTTCCATATTCACGTTCGGACTTCGGGCCTGGATAAATTTGAATAGTCGCTCGTTATGATCTGCTGGCAGGCCGAGCGTAGCGAGGACGGAGGGATTGTAAAACGCCAAGTTCCAGTTTTTGGCCGACTGAACTTCGCGAGGGTATTCAAAATCGGCTCCGATCCATGTACTGAATCCGAGGTCAGCGCCTTGGAAATTGACGTGGGAAATCTTCCCCGAAACTGCTGCTAACTCCAGATTTGCGTCCGCAAAGTTTGCTCCATCTAACTCAGAGGCTAGCGTGCACGCTGATAAGTCGGCATTTGAAAAGTTCACTGCTGTGAGATCTGAGAGCATCGCCGTGCAGTAGGGTAGGTGCGCGCCGGACAGATCTGCGCCGCCGAGCACCATTTGATCCAAGCGGGCGGCAGTGAGGTTGCTACCCGACAAATCCAGTGTTGGGGGCACGAAACGCGCGGAGAAAGCATCGGTGATTTGTTTTTCGAATATGAGGGCTTTTAGAAATCCCAGC
>Ga0302150_10000268_pt1 | contig 21733 bp, 17 predicted proteins | sample I_Bog_N1_2_FD_198635 | JGI IMG/M metagenome (GOLD analysis project Ga0302150, IMG submission 198635) | Peat permafrost microbial communities from Stordalen Mire near Abisko, Sweden - I_Bog_N1_2 | ecosystem: Environmental > Terrestrial > Soil > Wetlands > Peat | place: Sweden: Abisko, Stordalen... | reverse complement strand
TCGCATGGGTTGCCGCGAGTCGCCTATAATCAAAGCTCTCCCCTTCGTGTACCGCAGGGCTGGAATCAGCAGCAGAATTCAACAAGCTTTGACAGATTCAAAGAGCAGTGAGGGTGTGGTTATCTTTACCGGAATCCGAGTGAGCGCAAGCTCCCTGAAGTGTACGACCCAGCCTGTGCGCACGCGCTCGAGCCGTTTGGGCATCCTTAGCCGTGGCCAGAACCGCTCCGGCTTGAACGCTGTTCTCCGCTGGGGCCTTTCGAGCCCGAGACTTTCGAGTCTGGCGATTGCGGCGAGCTTGGCGCTTGTCCCAGCGCTGATTTCGACCGCCGGTGCGCAGGTTACGGCCACTCCGCAGTTCTCCGCGGAGGCGGCTCCCCAGGTCTTGTGCCCGATCCAAGTGATCGGCAACCGGCGCATTCCCAAGGAATCGATCATTGCTCGCCTGTTCAGCCGCGCCGGAGATCCGTATGATCCCGCCGTGGTCGAGCGCGACTTCAATTCCCTCTGGAATACCGGCTATTTTGACAACGTCCGCATCGAGAAGGTTCCCGGCCAGGGCTGCCTCCAACTCGAAGTCTACGTTCGCGAAAAGCCCACGATCAGCGAGATCAACTACAAGGGCCTAAGTTCGGTCTCCGTCTCCGACGTCATGGAACGATTCAAGAAGGAAAAGGTCGCTCTCAACGTTGAAAGCCAGTTTGACGAGACCCGCGTGAAGCGAGCCGAAGTAGTTTTGCAGGAGATGCTCGGAGAACACGGCCACCAGTTTGCCGTGATCAAAACCGAGGTCAAGACGATTCCTCCGGCACGCGTCGCGCTGACGTTTGTCGTCAAGGAAGGGCCAACCGTCAAGGTCGGCAAGATCGCCTTTACGGGGAATCATGCGCTGGGCCACCGCGAATTGGTGGAAGCGATGAAGAACCTGAAACCCATCGGCATCCCTCACTCCATCATCCTCGAAGACATCTTCGCCCGCACCTTCGACGCCAGCAAGCTGGACGAAGACGCGGATCGCGTACGCGAAGCCTACCGCGATAAGGGCTACTTCAAAGCTCTTACAGGTGAACCGCAGACGAACGTTCGGAACGCGGGCGGCATCAATCCGCTCACGCTTCATCCGTCGCACGGAAAGCGTGTCGATATCGTCATCCCGATCGAAGAGGGAGAACGGTATCGTCTTGGTGGCATTACCTTTAGCGGCAATAAGGCCTACAAGAACGCAAAAGCCCTGCGCGCCCAGTTCCCGCTCAAAGATGGCGACTGGTTCAATGCACGGCTCTTTGGAAAAGGCATCCAGAACCTCAAGAAGGCCTACGGTGAAGGTGGCTACATTAACATGGTGCCGAACCCGATTCCGAGGATCGATGAGCCCAAGAAGCTTCTCTATCTCGACGTCGATATCGACGAGGGCAAGCAGTTTTATGTATCGCGCATTGAATTCACCGGCAACACTCTTACCCGTGACCGCGTCATCCGCCGCGAGTTGCTGATCGAAGAGGGACAGGTCTACAACAGCCGTCTCGTTGACCTGTCGCTGCTGCGCCTGAACCAGCTCAGCTACTTCGATACGCTCAAGTCCGAGCAGGATGTCGAGACGCAGCAGAATGCGGATGCCGGCACGGTCGACCTGCTCATCAAGCTGCACGAAAAGGGCAAGAACTCCATCGGCATCAATGGTGGCGTCAGCGGTCTTTCGGGCTCGTTCCTTGGCTTGAACTATTCAACGAACAACTTCCTCGGCCTGGGTGAAACGCTGAGCGTCTCCGCCAACATCGGAGATCTCTCGCGCAATCTCAGCCTGGGATTCACGGAACCCTACCTGCGCAACAAGCCAGTCTCGCTCGGCATCCAGGTGTTTGATCGCAAGACGGACTTCAACCCGTCCAAGAGCTACGCTGTCACCGGCCAGAGCACCAACCTGACCAACGCGGAGAATTCGCTCCTCAACAACTACAACCAGTCGTCGAAGGGCGTGACGATCTCTAGCAGCGAAGCGCTGCGTAAGCTGTTCCGTCGCAGCGGCGTAGCCCGCATCGGTATTGCCTACTCGCTTTCGAGCTCCGGCATCACGACGTTCAACCAGAACACGCTCAGCATCTTCCAGACCCTGGCCTTCCGCTCGGGTATTGCAGGCGCGAACCAGTTGAACGGCATCGTCACATCGGTGGTGACGCCGAGCTTCAGCTTCTCGACCCTCGACCGCTCCATCGGACCGCATAGCGGAAAGGACTTGAGCGTTGCCTTCCAGCTCGCAGGCGTGGGCGGCAATACCAAGTACTACATGCCCAGCGCTTCCTGGCGGCAGTTCTTCCCGATGAAGGGCCTGAAGATCAACAAGGAGGGCCACAACGTCCTCGGCTATCGCGTCCAGGTATCGAACATCGCTGGATTTGGCGGCCAGGTCGCTCCTCCCTTCTCTCGTATCTATGCCGGTGGCGAGAACGATCTGCGTGGCTTTGACATTCGCTCCCTGTCGCCCTACACCTTCCTTCCGACCAAGGTCATGTTCAACTTGACCAACCCGGATGGAACGGTGGTCCCACGCGATCCCAGCAATCCGACGCTGGGCAATGTGCAGATTCCTCTGCCCATCTATCGCCTGGCGCCCATCGGCGGCGATACGTCGATCACCTCTAACCTCGAATACCGCTTCCCGATCGTTGACCAGGTGACCTTCGCGTTCTTCACAGACTTTGGTCTGACGATGAACACTGAAGCCAAGCAGCTGCGTGAGAGCCCGGAGGGGATCTCGACGATCAACAGCCCGCTCTATGGCTGCCCACAGGTGATCAACGGAAACTGCGTCGGTGGCTACCAGCTACCACCGTTCTCGGAATATCTGAAGGATGTATCCGGTACCAACGTGGTCCCACGCATGTCGACCGGCGCGTATCTGCAGGTGATGGTGCCGATCATCAACGCGCCTTTCAGCATCTACTACGCCTACAACCCGCTGCGCCTGTACAAGGATCTTCCGCAGCAGTTGGTTGCTCCTAGCGGATCCGCTTGCAGCGGTACCGCGATCAACTGCTTCAAGGACTTCTTCCCGTTCGCCACCTCTCCAGAGGCCGCGGCCTACAGCTACCAGCAAGCGTTGCAATACTATGGAGCGGATTACATCCTGCGCGAACCGCGCAAGACGTTCCGCCTGACCATCAGTACTTCCTTCTAACTCACTCGTTCTTCATCGAACGGCAACAGAAAATGAAATGGGTTGGCGAAGAAGTTCTTCGCCAACCCATTTTTCTTGCGTGCTAGTAGGAGGAGTTCGGGGCGCCTGATCCGAGCGCGATGCGGTTCAGAATCTGCTGCGCAAAGATAATGTGAATGTGGACTCGCTTGGCGAAGTCGGGAAGAAATTCTGCAACAAGAGGTCCGATCGGATCCGTTGCATAGCCCACAAGAACCCGCTTCGCCGTGTCGGGTGCGTTGGTCCCGATCTCCGGCACGTAGAGATTGGAGATCTCCGCGCTCAGCGGGACGTTGAGCAGCGTAGCATAGTTCGGCATGAGCGATCCATCATCATGCTGCGACACGAAGGTGTGAATCAAAGCATGTTCAACGCGCCGCTTTACGCTTGCCTTGGACATGCGATGGTAGCGTGGATCTTCCTGGAACAAGCTCGGCAGCACATAGATTCCGGTAAAGTCGCCCTGCGCATCTTCAGCGAAGCTGTAGCCCGCCAGACGTCCCCATCCAGCAAATCCCGGTCCATACACCGAGTGCGAGTCGGCCGCTATGGAGATCCCCGAGAATACGGCGATCGTCAACAAGTTGAACGGATCGGTCACGGCGCGCACCGCCAGAAGGCCCTTTTGCCTGGAGGTCAGGGGCCGAATATATCCGGTCTCGACGATCAACTGCAGTTGGTCCTCGCAGGTTGACTGCGTCAATGGCGTAAAGATAAGGGTAAAGCTTCTCCTTATGGGTTTGTGGCACGGGGGTACCGGCCCAGTTGGATCGGCTACGTTCGTCTGCGGGGCAACAGCCCCCTGGGAGGCAGGTGGTTGCGACGTCTGCTTTACATCAGTCGCCGTTAAATCGCTGTCGAACAGCAACGCACTCGGCGCATCCGGAAGTGAGTCACGTCCCACTTGGCCGTGAGCGCTGAGCGCCGCCATGCCCAGCCCCAGCGCCGCTACCATTGCCAAGCTCTCATGCCGGCGGGGAAGCCGGGAAGTGTTCTTCATTTGCAGTTGATGGAGTTCTCGATTCAGCACGAGCAACTCCCCTCCGACAATTAGTCTCTAGTACATTTCGAAGTTTAGAGATTCTGGGCTTACTCGCAGATCCGCGGCGACCAACCCTCTGACCTAGTCTACTGCTTGTGCTCCAAGTGTAATTTGCCCCACAGACTGGCGGTGAATTCCGTTAGTGCAAAACCCAGCGCAGAACCGCCCACCGAACCTCCGAAAGCCTCGGCGGTATCGCGCGCGTTGCGATTCACTTCGGGATAGTATGCATTGTTGAGGATGCTGGAGGCAGCATACCCCAGAAGCAACGCTCCATTGATTGTTCTGCGCCCGCTATCGGTCCGGGTAATCAGCGGCCTCGTGACGGCATACAAGGCGCGATGGACGACGCCGTACCGATCACCCTCTACGTAATATCGGGGGTCCTCATGCAGAAGGGGCGCGAAGACGGCATCGGTGAACATGCCCTGCGCCGTGTCACGGATGCCAGCCGCTCCGAGCCGCTCGCCAAACGCTCCCCGGTCAGTGCCATAATTCGGTTGACCATTCTTCAGTTGCTCATACCCGGCCGCTACGATGATTCCCCCAAAGTTCATGGGGCTGTACGCGTCTTCCAGCCCGATGATCATCTTGTCGCGAGCCGTCAAGGGCTGCGCGCGCATGTTCGGCAGAATGTACTTTCGGTGAAGGGGCGCAACCTGATACCCACCCGGCTCATCTATCGGAACGCCGGCCGAGGAAGCAGCTGTGGCGGCTGCAGTGCGATCGACTGTCGGCTGTGGTTCCGGGGCGTCTATGTCGGCAGGAGCAGCAGGCTCAGAATACGCAGCCGGTGGGACAGCACGACTGCTGGAGTCATCCCTGGTCGTCGCGACGGAACTCTGGGCCACGGCAGCCGAGGCCGTAAGCAACACCAACATCGCCAGCCCGGGCGCCGTCATCGGCCGGCAGCTTGCCTTTTTCCAAGATGAATTCCAACTTTGAATCTCTAATCGATCGTTCTGCATACGCGCGTTCAACTTCCTAGCCTCACAGCCTGTCCTTCTCTGCATTCTCGTCTGTTCAGCGCGCTGCGCGTCTATGGATTGAGATGCGATCTCTTTACGGACGCACGATCCGCGTACTTGGTTGTTCCTCTGCCTGAATCGGTGGCACCTACCTTGAAGATTGCCAGCGAATCGCTGGTAAATGGCATTCATCGGCCACTGAACGTACACGGGAATGCCCCTTGCCACCAGTAACCAGCTAGGCACATCGCGTTGACGCGTGCATCCACAGCACCCAATCATGAAGGTTGGATCTTCAGCGAAAGGGGGCCGTGGTTGCCGAGCAATGAAGACAAGCTGTCGCGAGCCAGCGCAGACCGACGGATGCGCATGCGCGGTCACACGCTGGCCGGCTTGACCCTCATCATCCTCGCGATCACCACTGGATGCCATCATCAGAAACACAGGGTGTATGCACCGCCCCCGCCACCCCTTCGCACGCAATCCTCCGTCCATCGGAGTGAGCCCGACGTGACTCGACGTGATCGCGAACCCATCCCCACACCCAAAGAGCGTCCGGAGTTTACCGAAACCGGCATGGCCAGTTGGTATGGTCCTAGCGGACATCGCGCCGCGGATGGTTCCTCCTACGACGGTACGGGCATGACCGCCGCGCATAAGACGCTGCCGCTCGGCACCATTGCACGAGTCACGAACCTCGCGAACGGCGAATCCGTGACCGTGCGCATTACCGATCGCGGACCGTTTTCGCATGGCCGAATTCTCGATCTCTCGGAGAACGCCGCGAAACAAATCGACCTCTATCGCATGGGCGTTGCGGAGGTGCGGATCGAGGCCTTCAACAATCCGACCGCCAGTGTTGAGGGCAAGTGGTGCGTGCAGACCGGAGCCTTCCAGACCGAGCAGGATGCCCTCGATCTCAAGAGCGCACTTGCCCGCCGCTACATGGGCTCACGCGTCATCGAGTTCGCAAGCGCCACCGGCTACTGGGTGCGCATCGACCCTGCGAGCCACGATCGCACCACCGCCTCCGCCATCAAGGAATGGATCGGCAGCCCGCTTCCCCAGGTCGTCCCCTACGTTGTTCGCATCAACTAGCGGTCACTCCTGCGGCAGAGGCGGAGGAGGATAATACGGCAACTTCTGCTGCTCCTCATTCGCACGCTTCACCGTGATATCGCCGAACAGCAGTTCCGGCGCAATCGTTGTCTGCGGCACCGGTGCTACTTGTTGCGCGATATATGGCTTGCCCCCAGCAGCGAGGATGCCGCTGCGAATTGCCCGCTGGTCGAGCTCATCAAAGACCGCGCCGCGTACCAGCGTGCGTTTTCCATCCGGCGAAACGCGGTAGAGAACGCGAGGAGCAAGCTCTCCGCTCAGCGTCTCCACCATATACACATCACGCCCCTGCTCTTTTGCAAGAGCCAATAGTCTCGCACGCATCGCTTCGGTAGAAAGAGGATCGGAGGACTTGATGATCACGACGCCGGCGCGGGAGTGAGCGCTTTGCCCCAGCGCCGCGCGTCCATGACCGTTCGATTCCGGGAAGTCCTTCACCGGCTGACGACCAACGAGATAATTCATCAGCTTGCCGTGGACAACAATATCGACCGGCTCAACCGGCACGCCTTCATCATCCACCTTGTACGCGCCGAGCAACGAGTGGCCCTCAAAACTGCGCAGCGTCGGGTCATCCACGACCGAGAGAAACGTCGGAAGAATCGGGGTTTTGAAGCTCGATTGATACACACCCTGCGTGCGTGCCGACGTACCAATGTCCGGGCGATCGGCCTCAACGTTCGGGACAAAGAGGCGATTGAACACATCCGCAGAGGCATCGCCTGAGAACAGCACAGGCCCGTGATAATCCTCAGGATCGACGATGGGAGCATGACGCAGCTGGTTGAAGCTGATCAGGTCGTCCACCACGCGTTTATTCAGAGCCGCGGAGCTCTCCAGCCCAGCCGCCGTCGTCGCCACCGAACCGTTGCTCCGTCCCAACTCCATGCCATCCTGCGCCTGACCGCCAACGTTCACGCCTTCCGTGTATCCGGAGTATCCATGTCGCAACGCCGTTCCATCCGTGTTCACCGTATAACGATTCACCACCAGCGCGCTGATACTCGCGGAGCTGTAATGCACGGCATCAGCAAAGCTCCTCGTCTCAGGAGACGTTTCGAAAAGGCCGCTGGCCTCGATCAATCGATGCTTCCAGTCGTCGCGATCAATCGTCAGCGTTGCCAGCGGCTCAATCAACGTCACCGCCTTCGCCGTAGTAAAGTCATTTGCGGTCGGCGCGCTTTGAAAGTTTTTCAGCGCCGCCTGCTTCGTCGCATAGGCACGCAAGGCATTCTTGTACGCATCGTCGGTCGCGGACCAGAGGGCGTACTTCAAGGCCGCGGGATCGCCATCTGCCGGTGCAAGCTCCAGCGATCCGTCTCCGCGCGCCGAGCTCGAGTCCGACGTCTGGCTGCCAATGCGCACCTCCACCCGCACCACCCGCTGATGGCTCTCCGTCTCCCTCGTCAGCGCGCCGTAACTGGCAATGGCATCGTACGTGTGGATGTCTTCCAGCCGATACTCAAGGAAGTATGGCCGCAGCATGCCGGGAATCACCAGGTCAGACTTTTCGCGCGCCAGCTCCTGCTGCATCGCAGAGAGGATCGGATCAGCAGGAGGCGGCGCCTGGGCCAGGGCAAATGAACTGAGGACGGGCAAAAGTACAAGCACGCGGAATTGCATTAGCGGCCTCCCTTCGGCGAGCTGCTCGTACCCGCCGCATCGTCGAGTGGCGGCGGAGGAACTATCGGGGGTCGCGCTGTTCCCTGCGCCTGGCGCTGCGTCTCAATCTGAGAGACCAGCATGGCCGGAGCGACCGCACTCACCGGAATCGTTCCCGACTCCGCTCCGCACAGCCCATTGAAGATCTCCGGTTGATCGTCCGTAGCCACAATGCTGCGCAGTGCGGCCTGCGGCGTTCCGACAATCGAGACGCCGCGCACCAGTTCGTCTGGCCGGCCGTCCACATACACGCGATATACAACCAGCGGAATCACCTGAAAAGCTTGAGGCGACCGGCGCGTCGTTACCGCAAAGCCCGAGCTGATGTCTTCGAAGTACAGCCCATAGGTCTTTCCCTGCTTGCGAGCTGCGTCCTTCAGCATCTGTCGCAGCTTTGCTTCGGGAACAGCCTTTGTCGACGTCACAATTAAATTCCCCTGTCGTCCCGTCGGCATCTTGCCAATCTCCGCGCTACCATGGCCATTGGAGTTTGCGAAGCTCGCAATCGGCAGCCGCGACATAAGGAACGTATCCAACACGCCATCCTGCACTAGCTGCACGCGTTGTGCCGGCTGGCCTTCATCGTCAAAAAGATAATGCCCGCTCAGCGGATGGCCGTCATACTGCGTCAACGTTGGGTCATCGGCGACGGAGAGAAATTCTGGAAGAATCGCTTTGCCAAGCAGCTTGGTAAACGTCTCGCCCTCTTCGTCGCCGCGCTGCCGCTGCCCCTCCAGCCTGTGCCCCAGGACCTCGTGGAAGAACACTGCCGCCGCGCGTCCCGAAAGAATTGCCGGTCCATTGTAGGGTTCTGTGATCGGCGCAGTCCTTAAATCGTTGAGCCCCTTGGCCATCGCCTCGGTCTTCGCCAATACCTCCGCCTGGTCTGGCAGATGACCCGCGGAGTCGGCCTCAAACGTCTCATCCCGGAACATGTCCATGCCGTCCGACGCACGCGTCCGAGCCGCCACAATCAGCCGCGCCACATGATTCGGGGCCTCCACCTTCGTCCCCTCGCTCGACACGAAATAATCCGTCTCATGCGTAGCCTGGAGAACGGCGGTGTCGTAGAAGATATTCGGATACTGGCGAAATATCCCAGAGATCTCGCGCAGCCGCGACTCCCATGCGCTGCGGTCCACGGTGAGCGCAGGCTCCTTCGCGAGGATGTCCACCTGCGGCCGCTCTGCGGTAAAATCCGGCGATGAATCTTCTTCCCGCGCGCGCACCTGCTGCTCCGTCTTCACTTTCTCCAAGGCATCAAGCGCTTTGCCGTACCCACGATTCGTTGCATACCAAAGCGTGCGCTCAATCGCCGCGCGATCATCCGTCAATGGCAGCGCCATCGTCGTGAGCGCGCTGGCCCGGTGCGTGCCGTGTGTGTTGTCTTCTGCCGGCGATCCCAGCCGCACCTGCACATCCGCCGTCCGCTCATGCGACGCACTCGAGTTCATGATCGCTCCATACTGCGACGTGATCGTGACGCTCTCCGCATCGGCCACCGAGTAACTGAGAAAGTACGGCTTTTGTGCCGGAATCTTTTGCTTGCTTGCCGTCACAGGTTCCGTTGAGCTCCCGAGCTCCGCGAGCGCGCGATGCAGCTCCGTCGCCATCGCATCCATCAGCACGGGTTGTGGCGCGGTGGATGCACTTTGAGTAGCATGTTCGTCCTGCGCTGCAGCCGTCGGAGCAGGTGCCATCATCGGAGCACACAGGCTCACGATTACGGCGTGCCGAAACAATCTTTGCAAGAAATCGAAGCGGGATACAGCGGGATGGTACGAATCAGGGGAGGTCAAGGAGGTGTCAGCTTCCAGTCTGTGCGCGTGATCGAGCGCGATATGCTCTGAGTGTATCGAATCGTCCATGCACCTGCTCATCGCCAGGGGAACGCATGCCCAACTGCTCGAGACGAGCAATCTTGCTCGTCTCGCTACATGAGAGCAGACTTGATCCATCAGAATCCCAGCCCGAATGCCGTATCAAGGAGCCCTATGAGCCTGCGTCGACTTTCCCTGCTGCTGGCTGCCTGCGCCAGCCTCTCCCTCTCCGTCGCCCTGACGGGCTGTGCCACTGAGACGTCCGCCGAGCACGCCGCGAACGCCTACGCCACGCAAGAACTCGCCGCCGCAACGCCCCACGGCAATCTTCCCGACTACTCGCTCTCCCCCACAGACCTCGCCAAGGCGCAACACCTCAGCATCGTCCACGAAACTCTTCACTTCGGCGACGAAGCCTGGGGAATCGTCAGCCTGCTTCTGCTGCTCGGCTTCGGCGGCATCGCCTGGATGCGCGATACCGCCACCAAATTCAGCACCAACCGCTGGGCGCAGGGCTACGCCTTCCTCCTGCTCTACCTGCTCGCCGCCACCCTCCTCAGCCTTCCCCTCGATCTCTACGCGCAGCATCTCTCACTCCGCTACGGCCTCTCCGTGCAAAGTTGGCCAAGCTGGTTTGGCGATCAAGCCAAGGCCTTCGCGCTCACCTGGATCATCGGCGGCCTGCTCCTCATGCTGCTCTTCTGGATCATCCGCAAGCTTCCACGCACCTGGTGGCTTGCCTTCTGGTGCGTCTCCATTCCCATCGTCCTCTTCGGCATCTTCGCCGCGCCCTATATCGAGCCGATCTTCTTCAAATACCAGCCCCTCGAAAAGACCAACCCCGCCCTCGTTGCGAAGCTCGAACAGGTGGTCGAAAAGGGCCATATGAATATTCCTCCGGAGCGCATGTTCCTCATGAAGGCCAGCGCCAAGCTCACCACCCTCAACGCCGACGTGGAAGGCTTCGGCGCCAGCAAGCGCGTCGTCGTCTGGGATACGACCATCGCCAAGATGACGCCCGATGAGATCGTCTTCGTCTTCGGCCACGAGTCCGGCCACTACGTCCTCGGACACATCGCCAGCACCGTCGTCTTCACCATTGGAATCCTCCTGGTCAGCCTCTATCTCGGCTACCTCTTTGTGCATTGGGCCATCGCAAACTTCGGCGCACGCTGGGGCGTGACTTCGCAAAATGATTGGGCCGCGCTCGCCGTTTTGCTGCTCGCTTTTTCTGTTTTTGGAATTCTGCTCGAGCCAATCGAGAACGCCTACAGCCGAATGCACGAGCACGCGGCCGACGTCTATGGGCAGGAAGCTGTTCACGATCTCGTCTCCGATCCGCAAACCACCGCCGTCGGAGCCTTCGACGTGCTCGGCAAAACTTCCTTCGCCGACCCCAACCCCAGTACGCTTTACGAGTTCTGGACCTACAGCCATCCGTCCATCGGTCGCCGCGCTGCCTTTGGCAAGGCTTACAACCCTTGGATTCCCGGAATGGAACCGAAGTATTTCAAGAAATAGCTGCGGAGGTTTAACATCCGCACATGGCTACAACCCCCGATTGCCTCTTCTGCAAAATCGCCAGCAGCGTCATTCCAGTCACCCGGCTCTATGAGGATGAGAACGTCCTTGCGTTTTCCGACATTCATCCTCAGGCGCCTGTGCATATCCTGGTCATTCCTAAGCGACACATCTCCTCCATCGCACACGCCTCCCCCGATGACGCTCAGCTTTTGAGCGAACTGCTCCTTGCCGCGAACAAAGTCGCCGAACTTCAACATCTCGACGACGGGTTTCGTTTAGTGATCAACACGGGTCGCGACGGAGGTCAGACCGTCGACCATCTTCACCTGCATCTGTTGGGAGGACGGCAGATGCATTGGCCTCCAGGATAAAGACGCGCCCCAGGTCATCACCGAATGGTTACGACTCTGGCGAAGAGTAACGCATGCCGACCGCATGCGGTAACGTGAGGTAATCGTCGGGTAACTTCGGATCCTTATCGATTGCTAACACTTCAAGTGGGAGTTGAAGTCGAGTTAACCAGCTTGGTTCATGCTTTACAGCATGCTCGCCGTCCCCATTAAGCGTCGTTCCCATCACTCAAGCGTCCAATCGTTGTAACGCATTGCAGGAGTTTGTGATCGCTTGGTAATCGCGGTCACGCCCGCATGTGCAAGATCTTTTCCTTGGAGGCTTCGCTACCATGGCCAGCGCGTTGAAACAACCAGTCCCCCCTCCACAACACGACACCGTCCCTCCCGCCGGCGGATGGTCACACGGCGAGCGTGAAACGGCCGTATTCGCCGGTGGATGTTTCTGGGGAGTGCAATCGGTTTTTCAGCGCGTGAAGGGAGTGGAAAAAACGACCGTCGGGTACTCGGGGGGGTCTGCCTCCACGGCCAACTACCGAGCGGTTTGCGGCGAGGATACTGGCCACGCTGAAGCCATCGAGATCGTCTACGATCCTTCCGTCGTCAGCTATGGAACACTATTGCGCGTGTTCTTCTCCGTCGTGCATGATCCTACGCAACTGAATCGCCAGGGCGCGGATGTGGGCACCAGTTACCGCTCAGCAATCTTCACGACCAATGAGTCGCAGCGTGAGATTGCCCAAGCCTACGTCCAGCAGCTCGACGCGGCGCATATCTTCCCGAAGCCGATCGTTACGCAGATCACTCCGCTCGTTGCCTTCTATCCCGGCGAGGATTATCACCAGGACTACGCGATCAAGAATCCGCACAACCCTTACATTCAAGTGTGCGACATCCCGAAGATCGCAGCCCTGGAGCAGCAGTTTCCCGATCTATTCCAGGATTACAGCCGATAAGTGACGCAGGGAATCATCGATCCTCCCACTCGTTACGGCGCACAAACGCCTATCCTACATACAGATGCTGGATGGAGGATCTCTTCTCGCACCCATTGGAACGGATTGACCAACGAATGGAAATGTCTGCACGACTGGAACGTGATCGAACGCTTCGATCCAGAAGAACGACTCGTCACCATCTTGTACTGGGCGCTCTGCTCAGCATACCGGCGCTCCTCCCATCAGCGCGTGCCGCCGCACAAACGGTAACGCAGCCTTCCACAACTTCCGAACAGGCAGCAAAGCAGGCCCAGGCGAATCATCTTGCCAACACGCCCGGCATTCCATCGGATAAGAAGGCCCAGCCAGGCGAAGCTCCCGCTAAAGGCGAACAGGCAGCAAGCGCCACACGGCTTGCACTGGGGCCACTCGATCCTTCGACGCCTCCCTCGGACCTTCCGACCAACCGTCCTGTGATCGGCCTCGCGCTCGGTGGAGGAGGTGCGCAGGCGATGAGCGAGATCGGCGTCCTGCAGTGGTTTGAAGAACATCGCATTCCCGTAGACGTTATCGCCGGCACAAGTATGGGCTCCATCGTCGGAGCGCTCTACGCAACCGGTCACACGCCGGCAGAGATGAAGCAGGTTCTCACCGAGGATTCCATCAGCTCGGTGTTCCGCATCGAGCAGGCATACAGCGCGCAGAGCTTTCGTCGCCGCGAAGACAGCCGTGATCTTCCCAACGGCATCACCGTCGGCCTCAAGCACGGCGTCGCGTTCCGCAATAGCCTCCTCACCGAAGCCGGCCTCAACGAGCTGCTCGAAAAAGAGTTCCTGCGCTACAACGATCAGACCGACTTCAACAGTCTCCCCATCCCCTTTCGCTGCCAGGCCACTGACCTCAACGATGCCAAAACCGTCACCTTCGCTCGCGGCTCTCTGCGCGATGCGGTGCTCGCCTCCGCTTCCATTCCCGGTGTGTTCCGTCCCTTTGAGCTGGAGGGCCACGAGTTTGTAGACGGAGCAATTCTGGAAAATCTACCCACGCCGGACGTCAAGGAGATGGGAGCCAATGTCGTGCTCGCCGTGAGTCTCAAGCTTTCGCCGGTAGGTTCGGGCGATCTCAACAACATCCTCGGCGTACTCCAGCGCGCCTTTGCCGTGGGCATCGAAGTGAACGAAGAGCGCGATCGCAAACTCGCTGACCTTGTCATCATGCCCGACGTCAGCGGCTTCAGTGCAGCCAGCTATCTCAAGGTCAACGAACTCGCCCAGCGTGGCTACGCATCGGCCGAGGCTAACAAAGCGGCGCTGCTGAAATATTCTCTTCCCGAAGCCGAGTGGCAGCAATATCTCTCCGAGCGCAATGCCCGCCTGCACGGACGTCCAGGCGACGTTCTCCGCGTTGAGGTCGACGCTCCCAGTGCCGCGGTCAAGGCCGCTGCCGAACGAATCTTTGCCCCACTCGTCAACCAGCCCGTGGATACGAATCGCGTCGTGAGTTCGCTCGCACAACTGCGCAGCGACGGCCGCTATGACGCGGATTACACCGTCGGCTATGACCGCAACGCGCCCGGCCGCCCCATTTTGCTCGTCACAGTAAAAGACAAGTCGACCGGACCTCCCTTCCTCGACGTTGGCTTCAACCTCGAGGCGCAGACAGGTGGAGTCACACGTGCGACCATCAATACCATCCTGCTCGACCAGGACCTCGGCGGCTACGGTTCCGAGCTGCGCACCTACGTGGACTTCGGATTTTTCTCGCGCATCGAGACGGAGTACTATCACAAGCTCAATTGGGCTGGATTCTTCGTCGCACCGCACGCCAACATCACGCGCACGCCGTACTTCATCTACAGCGGCAACACGCGCCTATCCGAACGTCTCGATCAGTCATTGGGCCTCGGTGCAGATGCTGGCTGGAGCGACGGCAGAGCACAGGAAGTGCGCGCCGGATGGCAGCTTCAAAATGTGCACTGGAACACTACGACCGGCTTCGACGGCTTGCCTAACTATCGCGGCAACGCCCAGACTGGGCGGCTGCAATACATCTACGATTCGCGTGACCGCGCCTTGGTGCCACACTTCGGCATTCGGTCGCAAACCGATCTCAACTATCTATACGGCACCCCCGGAAGTCCCAGCGCTCCGCAGCTCACCAGCCAGATCGCCTTCTCCCATACCTTCGACAAGAAGAACGTATTGTTGATGAACATGGAAGGTGGCACGATGTTGAACCGCAACGTCGCTCAGCCCTTCCGCTTCACCCTAGGCGGCCCGCTGCGCCTGAGCGCGAGCGCCATCGATCAATATCGCGGCACTGACTACTTCCTCGTCACACCCGGCTACCTGCGTCGCATCAAATCTCTGCCCGCACCGCTCGGCAACAGTCTCTACCTCGGCGGCTTCTACGAGGCGGGACAGGTACGCGCACCCGACGCGTCCACCATCACTCAGCAGGATGTCTTCTTCGGTGTCTTCGCCGAGACGCCTCTCGGCGTCATCTCGATCGGTCCCGCAATCGGAACGCATGATGAGCACAAGCTGGTCTTCACCATTGGTAAATTCTTCTGACGCAGAGCCTAGGCCGCAGAAAGCAAAGGAAACCACTCTGCTTCTCTCGCTCTGCTCTCACCTACCTGCGCTGAGCCTGTCAGCCAGCCGCTCCGGCAGGTGTGCCTCGCGGATCGCGGTCTGCGACAAGGCCACATCGTACGGCGTGCGGAAGAAGGTAACCTGCGCCAACGCCTCGTCGTAAATCGCAAACGCGGCCCGCCAGTCTCCATCTCTCGGCTGGCCCACCGCCCCTGGATTCACCAGATGTCGCGACCCCGGTGGCACCTCCATCGTGTATTGCTCGACGAGCTCGCTGTTGTTCGCGTCATACTCGGGATAATCCTCAGCCCAATCCTCCTCGCGACGCGAGAATCCACCCTGGAGATGCGTGTGACCAAAGAATGCCAGCTCCGACGTCATGCGCTGCAGCGGCGTCCACGCATCGCGCATCGAGGCAATGTACTGATCTTCATGTAGCGGTGAACCATGCGCACACAGCGCGCGTTCTGTAGCCTGGATTGGCCCTTTGGGAAGCTCACGCAGCCACTCACGATTGTCCGGTCGAAGATTCTGCCGCGTCCACGCAGCAGCAGCCGCCGCAATCGGATTAAATCCCTGCGAGCTGCTCAGCCCGCAACACACCCGATCATGGTTGCCCCGCACATGGATCGAGCGTTCGGTCTTAAGAGATCGCAGCGTGTCAATCACTTCATTGGGCCGCGCACCATATCCGACCACGTCGCCCAGATTCCAGAGTTCATCGAAACCCCCACCGATGTGGCTCCGCGCTACTCCCAGGACCGCTTCAAGAGCTTGCAAATTTCCGTGGATATCAGAGATGACGAGAGAGCGCATAAACGAACAGTCTGAAGAGCATTAGACGCCCGACCGACCCATCGTAGCAAGCGGTCGGTCACGCGGGGTCCGCATGGTGGGAGCCGAAGCCAGCAGGTTGCGCGTGTATTCATGCTGCGGCCGCGTCAACACTTGTGCAACGCTTCCCTGCTCCACGATCTCGCCATTCCGCATCACCGCCACGCGATCCGCGACCTGCCCCACCACCGCCAGATCATGTGAGATGAACAGCATGGACAGAGTATGCTCACGTTTCAGCGTCTTCAGCAGCTCCAGGATCTGCGCCTGCACGGTCACGTCCAGCGCCGTCGTCGGCTCGTCCGCAATCAACAGGCGTGGTTTGTTGATCAGAGCCATGGCAATCACGATGCGTTGCCGCTGGCCTCCGGAAAACTGATGAGGGTAGTCACCGATCCTCCGTTCCGGATCCGGCAGCGCTACCTCCTGCATCGCCGCCAACACCCGCTCGCGCACATCTTTCCGTGTTGTACGAGGAGCATGCGCCAACAGGGCCTCCGCAATCTGTCTCCCCACGGTCATCACTGGATTCAGCGCCGTCATCGGCTCTTGAAAAATCATCGCGATGGACTGTCCGCGATGCCGCCGCATGATCTCTTCCGGCAGGTTCAAAAACTCATCCACCACTCCGTCCTCGCGCGCAAACTGAATGCTTCCGCTGATCGTCGCGATCAGCGGAAGCAGCCGCAACAACGCCAGGGAGGTCGCCGACTTTCCCGAGCCCGACTCTCCCACCAAACCGAGCGTCTCTCCCGGTGCTATCTCAAACGAAACGCCGCGTACTGCCTCCTGCCCCGGGAACGCGATGCGCAGATCTTTCACCGAAAGCAATGGCACTGCGAGCAGCGGCGAAGAATCATTCTGGCGATTCAAACTCACCCTTCGAGCATAGCGGATCGCGAGCGGCCGCTACTTCGCCAACAAGAATGTTCGCCAAGGACTGATCTCCACCGCCCCTTGCGAGCCGACGCTCCAAACCCTCCATCGATAGCGCCCATTCGCGTCCGCAAACTCCGCCTCCACTTGCGTGCGCAGCGTCGGGCTGCGATCCTCTACCAAATACAGCCGAGCATCCGACCACGCGCCGCCTTCACCGCGCTGCCACTCCACCACCTGCAGTCCAGCTCCGCCACGGTTGTCCCATACTAACTGCGGTACCTGCGCAACGCTCTGCCCATCCATCGGCAAAGCCTGCGCAATTCCCTTCACTCCCGAAACCTGCTCCGCAGCTGTCGGCGGATTGCTCAGCATCAACGCCTGGCGCTCATTCAGCTGCTCGTACTGAGGCAGGTTCAACGACATCTGCAGCACCTTCCAGTGTCCATCCTTCGTAGCGCGCAGCACCACGAGGGGATAGGCGACTCCAAACACACTTGGCGACGACACCACCACGCGCAACGCTATCGCCGCAAGGTTGCCATTCGTCGAAGCCTCCTCCACCTGTACATGTGCGCCCTCTTTCGCCGCCGCGCCGTTGCCCGCTGTACTGCCTATCGTGGCCAACATGCGTCGGACGCCCCGCGAAGAATCCATCACCAGCGCCGGATCAGCCTCATCTCCCAGGGGCTCACCGTTCAGTAATCGCTCCATCGCGCTCTTTGCCACGGCCGCCGCTGCGGCATCTTTTCCCGCAAGGCTTGACTGCACACATCCAGGGCAACCCGAGCTCGGTTCGCTCATCCACAACGCGAACGCTCGTGCCGCCTGCATGTGCGCAGCGCGGGCAAGAATCGCAACGTCCGGCTCGCCCTCTGAGTTGTCCGTCACCCCATTCGGGTAGAAGACCGCGGGTCGCAGCATGGCTAAGCCAAACTCTGTGTCCATGCCACTCCACCACGCGGCAGGCAGCGTTCCTAACAGCACATCGGGGAAGTCTGCTGTACCCCGCACCGCCATCAGCCTCGCGTTCAGCTGATCCGGATCGACGGCAATAAACCGCATCTGCAGATCCGGAAAAGACTGCCGCAAACTCTCTTTCACCTGCTCCGCCTCGGGGTTACTGAGAGGCTGCTGCTGCGCGGGAGCAGCTACGTTCGCCGCCTGCGCCGGTGCCCCGTTGCCACTGGAGGCACCGAAATCCGACGCGTTCTGCCCGACATTGCTCGCAGCCGTTCCGTAGCGACTCGCCTCCGTACCGTAGCTCCCCGCATTCTGTCCAGCCGTGCTGGCCTCCTGCCCAGCGTTGCTGGAGGCGGTTCCATAGCTCGCAGCATTCTGCCCAAACGTGCTGCCTTCCTGCTCTTTGTACCCGATACCATTCTGTTTCGCGGTCGGCGCATCCTGACCCGGCGCGCTTTGTGGCGCACTGATTGTGCGGCTATCTGCGTCCACACCATAACTTGCAGCATTCTGCCCATAGGTGGAGGCGTTCTGCCCAAAACTTCCAGTCGTCTTCTCGCTATAGTCCAGCGGTGTCGCGTTATGCAGCGCAGCAATCGCATTCAGATTCGACTGTGGAGGGCGCGTCGATGCCGCCAGATACCACACCACCAGAGGACCATGCCGCAACGCTGCCAGCGGTTCTCCATCCCCACCGGTCTGGGACTGCAGCGCACCTCCGCCCATCAGCAGCATCGCCGATAAGACTCCCGCCATGCACTGTCTGCCGATCAACCCGGTCTCCAAGCCAAACATCTTCCAGCACTTCCGCTGCAACATTGGACGCTTCGCCTGCTTGAATGTTTCAGAATCTCATGGCACTCGATCGCAGAAGATCGCCCCATCTTTCGCGGCCCGGGCATCATCTAAGAACAATGGGCACCTCCGCCAGTCAATCCCCGCTCCGCCTCTCAGTTCTCGATCAAGCTCCCGTCCCCTCCGGTTTCACGCCTTCCCAGGCTCTCGCCAACTCGCTCGACCTCGCCCGCCACGTTGACCAGCTTGGCTACACCCGCCTCTGGTACTCCGAGCACCACGCCATGGACCTCCTCGCCGGCACGGCTCCCGAGATCCTCATCACCCGCGCCGCCGCCGAGACCACTCAGATACGCGTTGGCTCCGGCGGTATCATGCTGCCTCACTACTCGTCGTTCAAGGTCGCGGAAGTCTTTCGCACCCTCAATGCGATGTTCCCCAACCGCATCGACCTCGGCATCGGCCGCGCTCCCGGCGGTGGCCAACTCGAAGCCTTTGCCCTGCGCCGCGATCGCAAAGGTCCAGTTCCAGACGACTTCCCCCAACAGCTAGCCGAGCTCCGCGCTTTCCTCCACCCTGAGCGCTTTCCCGAACTGCTCGGCTCCGACCACCCCTTTGCCCGCATCCGCGTCTCTCCCGCCGCCCCCGGCGCACCCGATATCTGGCTGCTCGGCTCCTCGACGTGGTCAGCGGTCACCGCCGCACAGCAAGGGCTCCCGTATGCCTTCGCTCACTTCTTTTCGCCTATCCAAACCCGCCGTGCCATCGAGTACTACCAGGCCAACTTCCAGCCCAGCCCCGATCGCTCCGCCCCCGAAGCTACCCTCGCCATCGGCGTCATCTGCGCCGACACCGACGCCGAAGCCGAGCGCCTAGCCTCCTCCGTCCGCCTCCTGCAGCGTCGCATCCGCATGGACGACCGCCGCCCCGTCGCCACTCCCGAGGACGCCCTCCGCGAGCTCGATGCCAAGCCCACCGCGCCCAACCCGCTCCTTGCCTTCACCGCCGGCAGCTTCGACGCCCCCGAAGACAACGAATGGCCTACTTACTTCGTCGGCACCCCCGACAAAGTTGCCGCTCAACTCCGCAACCTCGCCTCCGAACTCCACCTCAAGGAAATCATCATCAACACCATCACCCATTCGCACGAAGCCCGCAAGCGCAGCTACTCCCTCCTCGCCGAAGCCATGCTTCTTCCCGAAGAAGGCCGCCCCGCAGGCATCACAGTCTGATTTTCGCTACAGACAATGCGACGTATCGCGTCATCGAACGCAGATACCATCGTTCCTTCCAGCACATACCCAATGCCCGGAACAGGATGCGAATGGCCACTACCGTCCGCACCCCCCGGATACGTGATGAGGAACCGGCGCTTTTCCCAGCCCGGCATACCTACGACAGGGGTTGTCTGCAGCAGTTCGCGCGTTAGCTCAAGGCTCATATAAGCTATCCTCGCATTTCGTCGCAGCCCCACAGATACGTGGGGCTGCAATCTCTTTCGGTTTTGCATGGTTTGGTTGAGGGATCGCTTCGCATTGGGACCACATGCGAGGCAAATCAAGGCACGCACCGCGGTAGCCACGCGTCAGTTCGCTTCCTTGGTTGCAGGCTTCGAAAGGCTGCGCATGAGCAGAATCCCGCCGATGAGGAAGTAAAGCGCTCCGAAGATGGCGTAGCCGCCAACGTCCTTGATGTGGCGCTTGTCATAGAGGCCGCCCAGGAAGTACGCAACTCCCGCAATCATCGACTGGGCGCCGCTAAGGATCATCGCCCACTGGCCGCCTCCCAGCTGTTTCCTCCGAATCAGGCCAAGGACAAGTTGCAACAGGCCAGCGCCAAAAGCCCAGACACCAAAGACCGCGACCGAGTACATCGGCTGATGGAACACCGTGAGTCCAATACCGATCGCTGCACCTAATCCCAGCAGCGCGTTAATGAGTTGCGAGGTGCGTGCGCTACCCGATCGGCTGGACGTGTTGAGGTCGTACACCGTGCAGGCTACGTCCCACAACGGATAAAGGAGAAAGAGTACGGCCGCGATCAGGGGCTGCTTGATCGCGGTGGTGATGACCGTTGCCGCCCAGACCGCCTGGAATGCGGTGCGAACAAAGTAGAGGTTCCGTAAAGAACGCGTGGAATCGAGCGATATAGTATCCATGTTTTTGTCTCTCTATCTTCTAGTTGGTAGGTTACTGGATTGTAGAAGGCCTGATGCATCCCAGCCTCCGACGTTGGCTTATGGTTTTCCCGGGGAAATGCGGTTCATTTCCGATTGCGTGAGCGATCGAAAGACGTCACAGTTGTTGGTTGCGCGTGCGGAAAGCATCGCGCCATGTAACACGGCAATCAGCATCTGCGCTTCGGTCGCGACGGTACCCTGGAGGCGTAGCGCCCGTGCTTTCGTTCCGGCCTTCAGGGTTCGCTCAAACCATTCCGTGAGCGTGGAGAAATGCAAACGAACCTCGGCTTGAACTTCTTCCGGCAGCGAAGGCATCTCGGCACCTAGGAGTGCGCCGATACAGAACGAGAGCGTTCGGCCTTCGATACACCCCTCCCAGTATTTGAAATAGTTCCTGATACGTATAAGGGGGTTCTCGATCTGATTATCGAGCGCTTTCATCCCCTCTGAAATCCTGGCGCGGTGGCGCCTAAGGACGGCGACAACGAGCCCGGCTTTGGTCGGGAAATGATAGTGAATGCTTGCCTTACGGACCTTCACCGTCTCTGCAATATCGGCGTAGCTGAAGGCTGAATACCCTCGATCGATAAGGAGCGTGTTAGCTGCGTCAAGAATCCGTTCTGCCGTTTCACCTTGCATGCACAATAAGACTACCAACTAGTAGGGTTGGATACATTCTTTTCTTTTCAGCACCGAGATAATGACGGCAGCCCGACTAGACCGGTCGGATGCGAACCGGGATGCCAGGGGCGGGGCGGGGTTCTAGACCTGTCCCAAGAACGATCTTCTGGCCAGCGATCTTCGATAGCAGTTTATTCGGCGCCACCCCTCGCAGGAATAAACTAATTCTTAACAATGATCCGCGAAGTCGACATT
>Ga0302150_10000264_pt1 | contig 21830 bp, 16 predicted proteins | sample I_Bog_N1_2_FD_198635 | JGI IMG/M metagenome (GOLD analysis project Ga0302150, IMG submission 198635) | Peat permafrost microbial communities from Stordalen Mire near Abisko, Sweden - I_Bog_N1_2 | ecosystem: Environmental > Terrestrial > Soil > Wetlands > Peat | place: Sweden: Abisko, Stordalen... | reverse complement strand
TGCGCGTTCACCCCAATCCTATATTGGTCTTACCAGCACCCTGTTCGCAATGTGTGACCTCCTCCAATACCTCGCTTCTTCGTGAGAAAATCGTCGAGTAAGCTGCAATTGCTGCTTGGGGGCAAGTCCATGTTGCGAATCTATCGTTGCCTCGCTATAGCGCTCTTTGCGGGCTCTCTTCTCCATGCCAGCACCACCGAACCCGCCCCTCGAGACCTGCCAGAACAAAGCCACCTAATGATCGGGCGGCTGCAGCAGTGGTATGTATCCGATACTGGCCAGTGGAACAGCACCGGCTGGTGGAACTCCGCAAATGCCCTCACCGTTGTCATCGATTATTCCCGAATCACCCGCTCGGATAATCTATCCAACGTCCTCACCGAGAGCTTTCAGCAGCATCTCCATCCAAACTTCCTGAATGATTACTATGACGACGAAGGCTGGTGGGCCCTCGCCTGGATCGACGCCTACGACCTCACACACAATCCGCAATATCTAAGCATGGCTGCCACCATCTTCGACGACATGTCGAAAGGCTGGGACAATGTCTGCGGCGGAGGCATCTGGTGGAGCAAGGACCGCAAGTACAAAAACGCGATTGCAAACGAACTATTTCTCAGCGTCGCCGCGCATCTGGCGAATCGAACATCCTCGCCCGAAGAGAAGACCCGCTACAGCACCTGGGCAGAACGCGAGTGGGCCTGGTTTCACAATTCCTCGATGATTCGGCCCGACAGCCAGATCAACGACGGCTTAGACGAGAATTGCAAGAATAACAACAAGACCGTCTGGTCCTATAACCAGGGCGTCATCCTCGGTGGCCTCACCGAATTATCGACCGCCGTTCATAGCAAGAAGCCACTGCGAGATGCAGACCACATCGCCAATGCAGCGATAAAGAAACTGACCGACGCTTCAGGAATTCTTCATGATGTATGCGAACCTAACTGCGGAGACGACGGCCCACAGTTCAAGGGAATCTTTGTTCGCAACCTCGCCCTTCTCAACCGCCGAAAGCCAAAGCGAAGCTACGAGCACTTCATCGTCGCCAATGCCACATCCATCCTCGCGCACCAGGACGACACCCATGCCATCGGCGTCAATTGGGCTGCCCCCACCACAACAGCAACGGCCGCGACGCAAACCTCCGGCTTGGACGCAATTGTTGCCGCACTCTCCCTACAGCAGTAGACAAAGTCGCAGCGGCTATCGACTCCTCACTATCGCCAAGGCTGTCATATCCTCGCGCACCGCCTTCCGCCAGAACGCAAGCCGCTCCCAACCTCCCCGCTTGAATCGATTCGCCGCCTCCAGCACCTCGCGGCACATCACTGCTGCCGACTCCTGCTTCGACCTCCGCAGCACGTCCATCACCCGCTGCGCTCCAAATGCAACATTGCCGCGCACGCTCTCCGTCACGCCCTTCGTCACAATCAACAGCGCCGCCCCGGGCTCAAACGCCTGCATGGACGCGTCGTAAATCAAATGCGTGAACAGCCCCAATGGCATCGACACGTCCGGCAACATCCGCGTCCCTTCGGAATCACGAATCACTGCCGTCTGTCCACCTGCATTCACATACGCCAGCACGCCCAATTGCAAGTCATAGCAACCTACCATCGTCGGTGCAAAACGAATCGCCTTCTCAGGCCCTGTGATTGCCAGGTTGATCGCCTGCGTCAGCAACTCTGTACCCTCCATCAAATTCACATCGCCAGTCCCAAACAGCTCGGCAGCCTTCGCTCGGAAGGCCTCTTGGGTGCGAGCCGCAATTGGCCCTGCCTCAGATCGACGGCCTGCGATATCACTCAGCAAGAACACCACCCTCGACCCCACCCGCACCGCGTCAAAAAAATCGCCGCCGGCTCGCTCCACATAATACCGGGCATTGAGATCGAGCCCATCCACCAAGCCCAGCTCGGCCGGCTGCGGTCTGAGATCGAACACATTCCCCTTCGGGTCGGCACCAGCCATAAGCCTCTCCACGATTCTAACGTTTCGTGAATTGTAGTCCGAGCCTTGACCCACATGCCTTTCAATTCTTTACCGTGATCAAATTCTTTCAGCCATCTTCACCGTAGCTGAGGCAACAACCGCAGAGCATTTTCGCGATACACCTTCAGCAGCACATCGTCCGGCAGATTGAGCCCATAGATATTCCATCGCCCCTGCCCCGACGCGTGCGTCGGATACTCGAAGTACTCATCCGCCGTTTCTAGAAACCGGTAGTACAACTGATACATCTCGACCTCCGGCACCAAATCCGCACCAAATAAGATCCGATCTGCAAAGCGCAGAAAGAACTTTCGCGCTGAATACGGCTGTCGTCCCAACTCCGACGCGCGCGCACTTATGTCCACCATCACATTCGGACACGCATCCATCATCGCCGACACGCGCTCCAGGTCCTCACTATTTTCCGCAATATGTGCCGCCACAAACGTTGTTCGCGCATGCCTTTTGAACACGCGGTCCCTCTGCTCTAACAAATCATGCTTGCCATACTGGCTGCCGTAGAAGCTCCAATCAGGATGCGCCGCCAACTCCTCGAATCGCTCGTTGTTCGCATCGATCGGAAGGAAAAAAGCTTCGGGATCGCCGATATGCACCATGACCGGGATCCCCAACTCACCCGCCCTCTCGAAGATCGGACCCAATCGCTCGTCATCCACCCGCACCAGCTCGCCGCTCGCATCGCGCACCGTGAGTCCAAGGTCTTTCCACACTTTGAATCCCACCGCCCTATGCTCCACCAGCCGCTCCAGGCGCTTCACGCTCAACGTCACAAACTCATTGAAGTCCCCGCCCACCCCATCCCAATCCATCCACCCAATCGTCGAGAAGCGCCTCGCATCCGCCTTCCGATACCTATCCATCACCGCTAGCGCCTCGTCGCCCACCTTCATCGTGATGTTCACCACGTGCTCGATTCCGCACGCATCCATCACATCGAGCACATGCGCCGGATCCTGCGCATCCAGGTGGTTGTGATAATCAATGGCCGGAAACCGCGGCGTCCAAATCTCATGTCGCGCCGTCTTCAACATGCAGCGAGGATGAAACTCGCTTAGCGGAAGCGTCACGTCCGCCTTCGCGGAAACCATCGCAATAAACTTGTCCTGCATATCCTGTTCCGGCATTCTGATCTCCTCAATATAAAACGTAATAAAAGTCTATATCCATCCACTTCGTTTTATTATTCTCACAGGCAAGCAATTCAATCTTTCCATCAGCTCATCCGACAGGACACCTGCACGATGCCGATTCGCCCTTTACCCCAAACCTTTAGAATGCTTCTCGCGGCAGCATCCATCGCGCTCTCCTCCCATCCCCTGGCCCTCGGTCAGACTGCGTCCGTCGACAAAGTCCTTCTGCCCGCAGGGGCTCTGTCCGCAGATATCCATCTGTCCAACCACCGCTTCGCCGGTCTGAAAATCCATGACACCAACTCGAATCGCATCCTCGACATTCCCGAAGCCTTCACCCTCGTCCTCAAGGACAAAACTCAACTCCGCTCCACGGACATGAACGCCAGCGCGCTCCCCAACTCCATCCTTGCGTCCGATCCCCACCGAGCTCTGCGTGGCACGCACGACACCGCGCCGCCGCCCGCCAGCGCATGCTGGAACTTCACCTCGCCCAACACCACCGCCACCTTCGACTGGTGCCTCGTCGCTCGTCGCGGATCCAACTACGCGCGCACGCTCCTGCGCATCCATGCCACGACCCAAGATCTGCCCCTGGCAGAAGTCCGCCTGCTTGACTTCTCCGACCTCGAAGCGCATACCGACGGCACCGTCAAAGGCTCGCCGGTCATCGACTCCAACCTCTACTTCGGCTTCGAGCACCCTCTCTCCGTCAACACCGCCGCCAATGGCAACGTCCGCGCGTCCCTCTTCCGAGATCTCCCTCTCCGCGCCGGCCAGACCATCACCTACTCCGCCGTCATCGGAACCTCGCAGCCCGACCAACTCCGCCGAGCATTCCTCGCATACATCGAAGCCGAGCGCCCTCGCCCCTATCAGCCCTTCCTCCACTACAACTCCTGGTACGACCTCGGCTATGAAAATCGCTTCGCCGAGGCCGGGGCCCTCGACCGCATCAACGCATTTGGCCAGCAACTCGTCGTCGAGCGGCACGTACAGCTCGACTCTTATCTCTTCGACGATGGCTGGGACAATCCCAACTCTCTCTGGGGCTTCAACTCCGGCTTTCCCGACGGCTTCACAAAAGCCGGCGAGGCAGCCACAAAATACAAAGCGGGCATCGGCGTCTGGCTCTCCCCATGGGGCGGTTATGCCGAGCAGAAAGATCAGCGCATCGCCTTCGGCCGTGCCCACGGCTATGAGATCCTCAACGACGGCTTCGCCCTTTCCGGCCCGAAGTACTACGAACTCTTCCAGCAAACCTGCCTACAGATGATCGATAAGTACAACGTCAACCAATTCAAGTTCGACGGCACCGGCAACGCCGACAGAGTCTTCCCCGGCAGCGCCTTCGACAGCGACTTCGACGCCGCCATCCATCTCATTGAGCGCCTCCGGCAGCAGAAGCCCTCCATCTTCATCAACCTCACCACCGGCACTACAGCCTCGCCCTTCTGGCTCTTCTATGCCGACTCCATCTGGCGCGGCGGCGAAGACCATGACTTCTCCGGCGTCGGCACTCCCCGCCAGCGCTGGATCACCTATCGCGATGCACAGACCTACAAAAACATCGTTCGCAGCGGCCCACTCTTCCCCCTCAACTCGCTCATGCTCCACGGCCTCATCTACGCCCAGTTTGCCAAGGACCTCTCCACCGATCCGCACAATGATTTCGCCGACGAAGTCCACTCTTACTTCGGCAGCGGCACACAACTGCAAGAGATGTACATCACCCCCTCGCTGCTCACCACCGCGAACTGGGACACGCTCGCCGAAGCCGCCCGGTGGAGCCGCATGCACGCCGAAACGCTAAGAGACACGCACTGGATCGGCGGTGATCCAGACAAGCTCCAAGTTTACGGATGGGCCGCGTGGAGCACGCGCGAAGGTATCCTGACCCTACGCAACCCCTCGAAGGAAGCCCAGACCTTCGCGATCGACCTAAGCAAAGCCTTCGAGCTGCAACCCACCAACCCCACCACCTATAAACTTCACAGTGTCTGGAGCGACATCCCCGATTGGCCCGCCAGCCGCACCGAGCAAGCCCACGCCGGTCAACCCCTCACGATCCATCTCGCGCCGTTTGAAGTCCTCACCCTGCGCGCCATCCCCACGCAATAGCGGCCAACAGTTCCGCTCCGCGAGCAATGTCATCTCGACCAGAGCATCACGCTCTTGTCCTCGTGATGCGCAGTGGAGAGACCCCGTATTTCTTGCGGCCCACCGAGACGATCGCAGCCATTATTCCAGCTCAACACATCCCACCCGCCTACACCAATGTCAATTTGATATTGCTATTGCGCAGTGCCTCAGCTGTCTCTTTACTCAAATTGCTATCCGTAATCACGTGATGAATCGCCGTCGCATCCACAATCTTTGACATGCTGCGTCGATTGAACTTCGTCGAATCGCACACCGCCACCACCAGTGCCGAAGCCTTCACCATCGCCCGATTGACCCTCGACTCCATAACATTCGGCGTTGTCAATCCCACCTCGAGATCGAACCCATCCACCCCAAGAAACAGTATGTCCGCATGCATGTCATGCAACATATCCTCGGCCAACGGCCCCACTAGAGAGAACGAATTCTTGCGTAGCGAGCCGCCTGTTAGCAGTACCTCAAAGTCCGTCCCGCTCAACTCCGCCGCAATATTCACCGCGTTTGTAATGATGGTGAGGTGCGAGAACTTTTTCAGCGCGCGAGCGATTGCCGTCGTCGTCGTGCCGGAGTCCAGCAGCACGCACTGCCCTTCCTGGACTAACTCCACGGCTGCCGCGGAGATCCGCTGCTTCTCACTCGAGTGCCGCCCTTCCTTCTCCTGCAGTGAGGGATCGGCCAGCGCACCAGATCCCGGCAACAGCGCACCACCATGGGTCCGTTGCAAAGCGCCCCGCCGCTGCAAATAATCCAGGTCTTTGCGAATCGTGATCCGCGAAATCCCCAGCGACTGCGAAAGTTCTTCCACCAGTACTCGGCCATGCTGCTGAGCCAGCGCCACAATATATTGCCGGCGCTCCTCGATCAGCATCTGAGATCCGCGTCCCTGCTCCACCGGAGCTTCCACGGCCGTAGCCTTCGAAGCGATCTTTGATTTCATAACTCTTCCAAAACCCAACCCATGCTCCACGAAGACTACAACGGAGCTTTCGGAATTGCAACGCGGAAAGTAAAGGAAAGGCCCACTGCGGTCTACAGCTTCCCGCAAGCCGCGGTATATACCCGCAAGACATCCCGCACCTTGTCCACTATCAGGGCGACTGGATCCCCGCCAATCTCCCCCAACCGAACCCGCAGATACTGCTCCGGGAGATACCGGCTCAACATACTCTCCGGAATCGTCACCTTCGACAGATTCGAAATCAATCGATCCACCGCAACTGCAATCTCCGGCCGATGCCAGTAGTACCGAACGCGATCGCTATAGCTATACCGCCGCAACAACTTCTGTTCCGCAGCGCTTCCCGCGTAGTAAGGCTCCCAGTCCTTTGGCTCTCGCAGCATCGTCTCTTCAATCACGCTTCCCAGTTGCGACTGCTCGTCCTCGGCAATCAAATGCGATTCCATGTCTTCGAGAGCATCCAACGCCTCACGCATCGCAAACGTCAAAGCCGGTCCCACCTTGAGAATCGCGAATCCATCCTCCACCAGCTCCACATACGCCTGCGGCAACTGGTAATCCGTGGAGTGCGCTTCAAACACAATCGCCTCAGGCTGCACCCGCAGCCATTCTACCAGTCCACTCGCCTTCTTCCGCTCATACCCCACCACGGCATCGTGATCAAACTCCACGCCCGGCTGCACCACTAGTGCAATCACCCGCGGCCAAACCTCACCCAACCCCTGCTCCGCAAAAATTCGTTTGTGCACCGCCAGGGTATGCTCCGCCGCCGTGACCGAGGTCGCCTCCAACTCCGTCACCGTGTGTGTCGCCCCGCCCGGCACCGGAACTTCCGTGCCAATCACATACACCGGCCGATCGCCATCGCCGCACGCCTCCTCGGCCGCCTTGCAAAGCCGAGCCGCGCGCTCCGCCACCACCTCGTCAGAAAGCCGGTCCGGATCGCCGCCACACGCCATACTCGCATCCAGATGAATCTTGCCAAACCCTGCGCGAGCATACTCCGCTACCATCGTCTCTGCATGTTTCATCGCCTCTGTAGCCGGCAATGCCCTCCAAGGATTCGGCCCCAGGTGATCTCCCCCAAGAATCAGCCGTTCCGCACCAACTCCCGCCGCTGCCAAATGCTCCAGCACATAGCTGCGAAACTCCGCGGGGCGCATCCCGGTATACCCGCCAAACTGGTTCACCTGGTTGCTCGTCGCCTCCACCAGCAGCAGCGAACCATCCGCCGCCGCCTGTTCAGCCGACGCTCGAATCACCCATGGATGGGCCGAGCAGACCGAGGTAATCCCGGCAGCTACTCCCTGACGGCGCTTCGCCAAATGCCGCTGTAGAACGGAACTCATACTTTCTAGTAAATCCTAAACTTCTGCACCACGCGATTAATAACCCCACCAGGGCTCGGCGAATCCGGCTTCAGCTCATGCGCCACGGAGCAATACAAGCCCAGCATCTGCCCAAAGATTACATCTACCACCGCCCAGTAAGAATCACCAATCGGCTCCTCGGCCGAACTATCGCCCGCATCATCCACGGCCACATACGAATCACAGTTAGGCGAAATCTCCGCCCGCGCCGCCGCCGTTCCAACCGCGACCCGTTCGCCTACAATTCCTTTCTCGCCAATCTCCCGCAACAGGTCACTCGCATACTTCGCGCGCCGCCCATCGCTTGAAACAAAGCACACAAACAACGTCTGCGTATCCAGCGCAGCCATCGGTCCATGCCGCAATCCCAGCACCGTCTCCGACATCGCCTGCACCTGCCCTGCCGTCATCTCCAGCACCTTTAGCGCCGACTCCTTCGCCACACCCGCCAGAGCTCCGCCGCCGATGAAACACACCCGCGTAAAGTCCTGCGCCGCAATCCTTTCTGCCTCGTCCGCCGCGCGCGTCAGCATATGTTCGCCGGCACGCACCAACTGCTCCAGCACCTCCGCGTACTCCTCAATCGACCACGCATTCGCCAGGCACTGCCCCATCACCACCATGTTCGTGAACGAGCTCGTCATCGCCAGGCTGCGATCATTCACCGCATCGTCCAGCACTACCACACACGCGTGTTTCGACGCCTTGCACACCTCCGTCATCCGCGCCTTGGCATTGCACGTTACGACAAGATGCGCAACCTCGGGATACAGTTGAATCGCCTGCTCCAGTACCGCCACACCCTCCGGAGAATCCCCCGACCGTGAGAACGAGATCCACAGATACTTCCGACCTGGCACCACGTACTCCGCCAGATTCGGCAACAAGTCGGTGCTCGCCACCGCCGAGACTTCACAACCCCACTTCTGCCGTATCAACAGCTCCAGCGCCAGCCCGATATAATCCGAGGTTCCCGCCCCAATCAGCATCACTACAGGTCGCTGCACCAACTCTTCCCGCACTCCCACCGAGTCCAGAAAGTCACAGATGCGTTGCTGATGCCGCCTGAAGATCTCCAGCGTCGTCTCCCACGTCTTCGGCTGCTGAGCAATCTCTCGTGGTGTAAAAACAAGTCCACGTGCCTTCTGCTCGTCCTCGGGCAACGCTACAAAACTCGAAAGGGATGTCACGATCATGGTCCTCGTTGAATCAAAAATCATCCGTAAAATATCTGCAATCGAAATCTAAAACAGAAACGAAAGATAAGCAATAATAACCGTTATACTTCTTCGTACGCAACAAAACAATATGAGGGTTTTCCGTGATTTCCTCTGACTCCATCCCGACCGCCAAGCCGCTCGACATCTCCATCGCCGGAGAAACCAATCTCGATCTCATCCTCTATGGTCTCCCGGCCGCCATGCCCACCGAGCGCGAACTCCTCGGGTCCGCCTTCAATCTCACCCTCGGCGGCTCCTCCTCCATACTCGCCCACAACCTCTCGCTCCTCGGCACACGCGTCGGATTCACCTCGCAGGTTGGAGCCGACGAGATGGGGGAAATCGCCATCGCTCGCCTGGCTGAAGCCGGACTTGATATCGCACACATCACGCGCCGGCCCGGCGCCGGCACCGGCGTCACCCTCCTTCTTCCCCATGGCCGCGAGCGCCACATCCTTACGTACCCCGGTGTCATGGCAGAGATGTCCGTTGCCGATCTCGACGTCGCCTATCTCACCTCTGCACGCCACTTCCATCTCTCCTCGCTCTTCCTCCAGACCGCCCTTCACCCCAACCTTCCGCAACTCTTCGCCACCCTCAAACAAGCCGACATCACGATATCCCTCGACACAAACGACGACCCGTCCGGTAACTGGAGCGGCATCCTGCCGTCCCTCCTCGACAAGATAGACGTCCTCCTTCCCAATGAAGACGAACTCAAGAAGATAGCCGGCAAGCCCACCCTCGACGAGGCCCTCGACGCTCTCGCTCCCCGAGTTCCCCTCATCGTCGTCAAGTGCGGATCCCGCGGAGCCCTCGTCCAGCAATGCACCGAACACGGCATCCAGCGAAACTGGGTTAGCCCCGTTCTCGTCGAACCCATCGACACCATCGGTGCCGGCGACAGCTTCAACGCCGGCTTCCTCAGCGCCTGGCTCCGGGGCCACGATCCCCTCCGCGCCGCAGCCTTCGGCAACATCACCGGAGCACTCTCCACCCTCCGCCCTGGCGGCACCGAAGCCTTCCGCGACTCCGCCCTCCGCAAGGCCTTCCTCCAACAGCACCCCGCATAACCCCCGTTCGCCGCTCTACCAGGCCTCTTTCACCCACGACATCCACAACCCTCGCCGAACCTACGACACTAACCTGCGAGGCACGAGAGTAATGGTCTCCAGATGGCTTGCCTTAGCACAGCGACTCGCTTCCGTGCCATCTTCCGGAGTCAAGGACTGCCGAGCCTGATCGCGAAATTCGTTGATTCCGATAAAAAATTCACGCATCATGACGACGAAGAGATATTTCCCCTTCGTGGTCAGGCTGATCGTGGCCGGATTTGAGAAATCCAGGGCCCCGTTGACTCGGAAGTACGCCAACTCCATCGGCAGTCCTAATTCCACCGGAACCCCAAATCGATCGCGGAACTGTTTTCGGTCCAGTCCCAGGCCAAATAGATCCATCAGGAAGTGATATCGCATCTGGTTATGTCGACTATATGATTTCGATCCCATCACAGGCCGACGCCCATCTTGAATTGCTTCAGCGTAGTTCTTCAACGAAAAAGTATTCACGTAGATCGTTCCATCCAGATAACTGAATGCCCCAGAACCAAGCCCAACATACTCCTCCGTATCCACGATATATTCGTCGATTAAACCGCCATTCCTCCGAGAAAATGCCCATCCAGTAGATTGCTCGAATTTTGCCGCCATCTTCTCGAGAATCAATCGATAATCCTCATACTCATGGTTGTAAGTGACTACGCCGACAGTTTGCTTCAGCGATTTCACGACAGACCTCGGACTCATCAGCGGATAGAACGTGATCTGCGACGCTCCAGACTCTCCTGCACATTCAATGTCATTCAGAAGTACATCTCTTGTTTGTCCCGGAAAATTAAAAATAATGTCTACGTTCAGGGATTGAAACATACCGGCAACGCTGTGAATTCTCTTTAAGATCTGCTCCCCATCCCCAAAACGCTCCAAACGACTAACCTTGTGCAGTATCTCCTTATCAAAACTCTGCACCCCCACCGACATGCGTTGAACCCTTCCGTCCAGTTTTTCCGCCAGCGCCGGCTCTAACTGGTTAGGATTGGTTTCACACGAGATATCTTCAATCCCGAACAATTCCTTGGCAAGGTCAATCGTCGTAATCAATTCATCCAACAAGATTGTTGGAGTCCCTCCGCCGAAGTAGAGTGATCGGAACGTATAACCTAATGACGCCGTCATACGCAGCTCTTCCCGCAAGCTCGCAAAATAAGCTCTCGCTATCTGCTCTTTATAAGCAAAGCGGTTGAAGGAACAATAGGGACATAAGATTTCGCAGAACGGCACATGGATATAAAGCATGTACTGTCGACCGGGCTTTGGACCGGGGAACCGGATCCTGCCAGTCTCTTCCAGTTGGAATGCGTCGCGTGTAACAAACCGAAGGAGTGGAGTAAGAATCTTTTCCGACAGCATGACGGTAACCTCCGGTCATCCGGGAAGACTGCCTGTGCCATGCAGCTGCTTCTGCGTTGGTCCCCGCTTTCACGGATTTCGACAGGACGTCTCTATTAACCTCATCAGAGTCTATGCTGAGCCCTCGTGACGGCCGTCACAGCAGCGCCATAATCGACGCTTGTACGGTTACTCCCAGCACGGTGCTTTAGGGAGCGCTTATGAACCCCGGGTTAAGTGTGCCGATTCAGAAGGTCAAGCCTCGAACACTCCTCCGTCTTTCAGAGGCCTTATCATTATTCGGGCGCCTCCCGCTTTCTCTCCGCCACCATAACCCCTCCACGGAAGATTCGCACCATTCAGTTTGTTCACAGAGCCTCAACCGCGTTCGCTCTTTCCAGCAGCGCGCGCAGTAAAGGCGAGAGGAAGCATCATGAATTACCCCATCTGGGACGTATCCTTTGGCGCTGGTCTGCTCATCGCGCTGGTAGCCGGACTTCACGTGTTCGTCTCCCACTTCGCCGTCGGCGGCGGACTTTTCCTTGTCCTCACCGAAAAGAAGGCCCTCAAGAACAACGATCACGCTCTGCTCAACTGGCTCAAATCGCACACCAAGTTCTTCGTTCTCCTCACCGTCGTTTACGGAGCGGTCAGCGGCGTCGGCATCTGGTTCACCATCGGTCTCATCTCCCCCACCGCCACCAGCGACCTCATTCACATCTTCGTCTGGGGCTGGGCCATCGAGTGGGTCTTCTTCTTCCTCGAAATCACCGCCGCCCTCCTCTATCTCAGCGGCTGGAACAAGCTAAGCCCCAAGCTCCACCAGTGGTACGGATGGATTTACTTCTGGTGCGCCTTCGCCAGCCTCGTCGTCATCAACGGCATCATCACCTTCATGCTCACACCGGGCAGCTGGCTGGACGTCCATAAGTTCTGGATCGGGTTCTTTAACCCCACCTATTTCCCGTCGCTCTTCTTCCGCACCGCTATCTGCATTGCCCTCGCGGGAATCTACGCCCTTATCACCGCCAGCGTGCAAAAAGACAAGGACCTCAAAGCCCGCATCGTCCGCTGGGGAGCTCTCTGGACCATCCCCTCCCTCCTCGCCCTGATCCCCCTCGGCTATTGGTACATCCGCGAAGTCCCTGCCGCGCTCTTCCTCAGCGCGCGTGGCCCCATGCCTACCGCCACGCACTACGCCCTCCTAGCGTGGAGCCTCTTCGCCGTCACCGTCGTCCTCATGTTGCTCGCGCTCTTCACCCCGCGCCGCATGCACCTGGTCTTCGCGCTCGTCATCGGCCTTGTCGCTCTCGGCGCAATGGACTCCTTCGAGTTCGTCCGTGAAGATGTTCGCAAACCCTTCGTGATTGAAAATTATCTCTACGACAACTCCATCTACGCCGCAGCTATGCCTGGCGATGGCGGCTTCACTGTCGACAACATCAACACCAACGGTATCCTTCACTCGGCTGCCTGGATAAACCAACGCACCCTCACCCCCGACAACCAGATCGCCGTCGGCCACGAGATCTTCCGCGTTGAATGCCAGGCCTGCCACACCGCCGACAGCTACCGAGGCATCCACCAACTCATCCAGAAACGTCAGTGGGATCCCGCCACTACCCGCGCCATGCTCTCCGGCCTTACCCTCATGCACAATGGCGTCATGCCACCCTTCGCCGGCACCGATCCGGAACGAGACGCCCTCGCCGCTTACCTCACCTCCCTGCAGACCGTCACACCCAACCCCTCGACGGACGGCAAGGTCGTCTTCCAGAACAACTGCTCCATGTGCCACACCGATCACCCCAACGAGCAGTTCTTCTCCAGTCTCGCCACCGACCCGCAGGCCGCAGCCGACTCCCTCAAGGACCTCACCAGCATCTTTCCCCTCATGCCCGACATCAAGCTGAACCAGGCTCAGCGCAATGCCCTCGTCCAGTACATCAACACTCAGCGCCCGCCCGCGCAGCACGCCCAGAATCAACTTGACGATCATCTCAGCAAGCACCTCACCCCAGCGGCCGAAGGAGGCAAATAACATGATCGATCCCAGCATGGTTCCCACCATCGACCCAAACCCGCTCCCCGCCCCCTACTGGCTCTTCAAGCTGCTGCTCCTCGTCACCTTCTTCCTCCACATCGTCGCGATGAACTTCATGCTCGGCGGAGCCTTCCTTGCCGTCGTCGCCCGCTTCAGCTCCAAGGGTAAGGAGTTTCGCAACCGCATTTTCCTGGACCTTGCCAAGAAGATCCCCGTCTTCCTCGCCGCCACCATCACCATCGGCATTGCGCCCCTGCTCTTCGTGCAAGCCATCTACGGCCAGTACTTTTACACCTCCACAATCCTCATCGCCTGGCCCTGGTTCCTCCTCCTTGTTCTGCTCGTCGTCGCCTACTACGGGTTCTACTTCGTTGCCTACAACGGCAAGCGCCGCCCCGGTCCCGCCGGCATCGTCCTTCTCGTCAGCCTCGCTCTGGTCCTGATCATCGCCTTCATCCAATCGACCAACGTCACTCTCATGCAGACGCCGACCCACTGGGCGGCGAAATACTTCGCCTCGCCCACCGGCTGGAGCAATAACCTCTCCGATCCCACGCTGATCCCGCGCTACCTGCATTTCGTCACGTCAGCCATCGCCGTCGGAGGCATGCTGCTTGTTCTCCTCGCCCTGGCCCGCTGGAAGGCCGATCGCGAGTACGCGGGCTACCTCTTTCAATATGGCGGCAAAGCCTTCATGTACTCCACCATGGCGCAGTTCCTCATCGGCTGCTGGTTCCTCTTCAGCATCCCTCGCGACCTGCGCATGCTGTTCATGGGCGACAACCCCCTCGCCTCCATGCTCATGATTGTTGGCATCCTCGGCAGCGGCGCCGCCATCTTCCTCATGTCCAACGCCCTGCGCAAGCAGAACATCCGAGTCGCTGCCTACGGTGTCACAGGAATTCTCGCCGTCGTCATCCTCAGTATGATCCTCATGCGCGACATCCTTCGCGACGCTTACCTCGAGCCCTACTTCCACCCCCACACCTTCGCCGTAAAAACCCAGTGGGCTGTTCTTCCCGTCTTCCTCGTGCTCTTCCTCGCCGGCGTCGGCCTCTGGCTCGTCATGCTGCAGCGCTACGGCCTCTTCAGCAACTCCACACCGCCAACCAGCATCGATCCAACTGCCGGGGCATCCGCCGAACCGAACGGCGATCTCGTCGGAACTTCCCGGTAGCGGGGTCATCACCGAACACTGCGCGCCTTCCTCCCACGTGGCTTCACCTGCTCATACGCTTCGGGTTCGCACTCGTTCGAGCGCCAATAGTAACAGCACGAGTTCCACCCATAACGCGTGGTTGCCGATCCTGCGGGTCGCATAGGCTCCCCCGGTCGCCCCGATAAGAAAGCACGTGCAAATGATCCCGAAGATACGAGCCTTGTTTTCTGATTCCCTTTTCGAGTCGGGGTGAGTTACCCGATCGAAGATTGCTTCACTCAGGTTGCGCAGATTGCCCGTTGTAAACGTAGAAGTATAGGCATGCCCAAGAACCGTCCGAAAGGTCTGCACCTGCAACGAAGCCGCGAAGACAACGCAGGTCGTGATCACGATGTCCGGACAGGACGCCGGAAGCCAGCTCACCATGAACAAGATCCCGATCTCCCATAGCAGAACTGCCGCGTAAGGGCTCGGTCTGCCGCGGTCTGTCGCCCTCAGATGCAGCGCTCTGGCCGCCCAAATCCCAACGACAAAAGTCACGAGAGGCGTCAAGTGGTTCAGTGCTTGCTGTCGTTGAAAGCTAAGCATTTCAATGCCGAGCAGCACGACGTTTCCCGTCATGGCGTTCGTAAACACATGTCCATGACCGACAAACGTGTATCCATCAAGAAAGCCTCCGGCCGTCACAAGGCAGGTACTCAAGCCGAGAGAGGCTGCGCGATCGACAGCGACTTCCGGTGCTTTCGATTCCTTTACAGGACCAGTCATCCAGCTCTCGCCCTCAGGCAAATCGCCCAATCCCGATCCCAATCACATACGTCACCACGCCCTCCAGCAACCCTACAAATGTCATCTCCAGTCCGCTGCTCCACCACGACCGAATCGTGATCAGCGACTTCGCCGCGCCTACCGCAAAATGCGCAAGTAGCGACACAATCGCAGCCACCACAATCGCCGGATACCCTGCCAGGAAAAAGAACGGAATCACCGGAACCAGAGCTCCCACCGCCGTGGAGAGTGCGCCCGTCACTGCCGATACCCACGGCTTGCTCAGCCCCTCCTCACTCACATGCAGCCGCTCCCTGGCCAGCGCATCCACCAACTGCCCCCTTTTCTCCGCAATATGTCCCACAAAGTGGTCCGCATCTTCAGCTGATAATCCCCGCACTTGGTAGGTCAGTGACAGCAACTCCCTCGCCTCAGCCTCGTTATTCTCCACCGCATCGCGCTCGCGCGCATACTCCGCCTCGTAGATCTCGCGCTCGCTCTTGGCCGCCAAGTACGCTCCGGCTCCCATCGAAAGCGCACTCGCAAACATGCCTGCCAGCCCCGCGATTAGCACAAACTTGCTGTTCCCCAAGGTCGCACCCGACACGCCCGACACAATCCCGAAGATCGCACCCAGCCCGTCATTCACGCCATAGATCGCATCGCCAATCCAGCTCGCCGCCTTCGGCTGTCCCTTCTCCCGCTCGGCCACCAACTCATCCAATGCCTGCTGCGCCGCCTCCGGCTCCATCGGCGTCGCCGGCAGATGGTGCCGTATCAGCCCACCCAGCGTGAGGTAATGGTCCGCCTCATCCGAGATGACCTCTTTCAAAATCGCGATACTCTCGTCATCTCCCAGCTCGCGAATCTGCTTCCCGTACCGCGCAATGTCGCGACTCTCATCCAACTCCAGCCGCCGCAACGCAAGGTCCTGCCCACCTACCCGAGTCGCCAGCGAATCTGCCTCGCCTCCCTGCGGCCCGTCATACTTCGGAATCGCCACTCCCAGTACTGTCATCCGACTCGCCCACATATCCGCGTGATGCTTCTCCGCCAACGCCAAATTGCGCAGAGTCCGCCGCCGCTGCGGATCGCTCTCCTGTTGGGACAGCGTCTGGTACGTGTGATATCCCCGCATCTCCGCTTGCCAGTTGCTGGCCAGCGCCTCAATCAAGTGTGCCGTGTCCTTGCTATTCATGAAGGGGTTCTCTGTGTTCGTCTCTCAGTCGTTTCCTCATTCTCGCTTAACCCCTCGATTTCCGTTGTGACAGCGGTACCTGCCCCAGCCTTTTCCCTCCAGCGATCCTTCCCCACCCGACTCTTTCCCTCCTGCCCCAAATTCACCCCGCCGTTCTCGCAGGACCGCTGGACTAAAATAAGCAGTGTGAAGAAGATCGCCGTCCTCGGCTCGACCGGCTCCATCGGTCAGAGCACCCTCAGCCTCTGCGAGTCCCACCCCGACCGCTTCCATCCCATCGCGTTCGCCGCTGGCTCTAACCTCGACGTCCTGTTTGAGCAGTGCCAGCGTTGGCGCCCTCAAATCGTCTCCGTCGCCACCGAGCCCCTCGCCGACAAGCTCTCCTCCCGCCTCGCCACCGCCGGCATAACCGGAATCGAAGTCGCCCACGGTACGGCCGGAACCGTACGCGTCGCCACCCTTCCCGCCGTGGACTTCGTAGTTGCCGCCATCGTCGGTGTAGCCGGACTTGAAGCCACATACGCGGCCGTTCTGTCGGGAAAAACCGTAGGCCTAGCCAACAAGGAATGCCTCGTTGCCGCGGGCGACCTCATCCTCGCCGCCGCCCGCGAGCACAACGTAGACCTCCTCCCCATTGATTCCGAGCACAACGCCATCCACCAATGCCTCCGCGCCGGAGCCGCCAATGAGGTCAAGCAGATCTGGCTCACCGCATCCGGCGGGCCGTTTCGTAACACCCCGCTGGCCGACTTCGACCGCATCACCCCCGCCCAGGCCCTCAAACACCCCACCTGGGTCATGGGCCAGCGCATCACCGTCGACTCCGCCACCATGCTCAACAAGGGCCTCGAAATCATCGAAGCCTGCCGCCTCTTCAACCTTCCCCCCGACCGCGTCAAGGTCACCATTCATCCCCAATCCACCATCCATTCCCTCGTCGAGTACATCGACGGCAGCATCCTCGCGCAGGTCTCCGTCACCGATATGCGCCTCCCCATCCTCTACGCCCTCTCCTGGCCCGACCGTGTAGCCAGTGATCTCACCTTCGACATGGCCGCCCTCTCCCATCTCGACTTCCAGACCCCCGACTTCGCCCGCTTCCCCTGCCTCCGCCTCGCCTACGAAGCCGCCGCAGCCTCGCAGAATCACTGCATCGCCCTCAACGCTGCCGACGAGATCGCCGTCGCCGCCTTCCTCAACGGTCAACTGCCCTTTAACGGCATCCCGCGTACAATCGAAAGGGTGTTGGCGCTAACCACCTCCGGCTCTCCTGCGTCCATCCCCGAGGTTCTCGCATCTGACCTCCTGGCCCGCGAACAAGCTTCCGAGCTCGTCGGTGCCTCTCCAGTTCTTTCATCCTGAGCTAAGGAATCTCTGCTCCAAGCTGCCGATAGTCCCTAAGGTCTTCGTTCTCTCCTCATGCATCTTCTCTTAGTTATCATCGAATTCGCCATCGTCCTCGGCATGCTTGTCCTCATCCACGAGCTCGGCCACTTCATCGTTGCCAAGCTCTGCGGAGTCCGCGTCGAAACCTTCTCCATCGGCTTCGGAACCCGTCTCTTCGGCTTCCGCTACGGCGATACCGACTACCGCATCTCCATCCTCCCCCTCGGCGGCTACGTCAAGATGGCCGGAGAGCTCGGCGGCGACGGCACAGCGATCAGCGGCAGCGATCAAGTAACCTCCGCCCCCGCACCCGACGACCTCACCTCCAAGCCCCGCTGGCAGCGAGTCCTAATCGCCGTCGCCGGTCCCGTCTTCAATTTCGTGCTGGCCTTCTTTCTGCTCTTCCTCGTCGCGCACTACCACCACGAAGTCGACCAGTATCTGAACGGTCCAGCCGTCGTCGATTACGTCCCCCGGGGAACCACAGCCGCCAACGACGGCCTCTCCGCCGGCGACACCATCACCTTCTTCAACCGAGTAGCCAACCCCACCTGGGAGCAGATCTTCGAGGAGTCAGCCCTCAATCTCAACCGGGCCATCCCGATCGCCTTCACCTATAACGGCGAAACCCACACCAGCAACCTCGCAATCACCGCCCCGGCCAACACCGAGTTCGGTGCCGACGACCTCATGACCGCTGGCCTCATCCCCCGCATGGATCCCGGCCCCATCAATGTACTCACCGTCTCGGCCAATTCACCAGCCTCCCGCGCAGGCCTCCAGTCCGGCGATCAGTTCGTCAGCATCAACGGCCTCCATCCCCACTCCGTCTACGCCCTCCTCGCCTTCCTCAAAGACAATAAGGGAGCGCCTGACACCCTCGGCATCCTACGTAACGGCCAGCCGCTCACGCTCACTGCCACTCCTGAAAAGATGGAGACCCCGGGCTCCGCAGACCAATATCGCCTCGGCTTTAGCTACCGCCCACCCCCGGCCGATGTCGAGCGCCTGCCCGTCGGCAAAGCTCTGAAACAGTCCTTCGATGACAATCGCAACGGCTCTCTGCTCGTCCTCCGCATCGTCAAGGGCCTCTTCACCCGCCACGTCTCCATTAAGGAGATGAGCGGCCCAGTCGGCATCGCTCAGCAAATTGATATCGCCACCCAGATGGGAATCTGGCCGCTGGTTAACCTCGTCAGCCTCATCTCGCTGCAACTAGGCATCCTCAACCTGATGCCCTTCCCCCTGCTCGACGGAGGAATGATCTTCTTTCTCATCGTCGAAAGCATCATGCGCCGCGACGTCAACCAGCAATTCAAGGAAATCGCCTACCAGGTAGCCTTCGTCTGCATCATCCTCTTCACATTCTTCATCCTGTTCAACGACATCACCAAGCTGCATCTTCACTAACTTTGTAGACTATCCGCGAGTGAAGGAACGCCCCTCCGGATGCGCGCTGAGGCCTACACAGGCCCAAGAGCTTGATGGGGCTCAAGTGGGAGGGCGACCTGGATCGGGTCGTTCGGGTGGATGCTTCCGGAGCGCAGGACAATCGTCATAATGCCGGCGCGCAGGGATCTCTTATCTTCGCCAGGCAATGGAGGGCCGTATAGGAGCGACTGCAGGCCGGGACGGAAGGCGTCGATCTGGGAGCACGGTGTGCGCAAGCCCGTCACCTCCAGGATCGGCGAGGTAAGCAGGTCCGAGCCAATTCTGAGTCGGGTGCCAAGGGGAAGACGTATCAGGTCAATGCCGCGGGTAAGGAGGTTTTCTCCAAGGTCCCCCGGAGAGATGCTGAAGCCTTGGGCGGCGAGCTCGTCCAGCATCTCGGAGGCGAAGAGATGGACCTGGCAGAGGTTTGGCGCCGCGGCGTTCTTGCGCTTGAGGTACAGATGTTGCGCGGTGCGGCCGCTATGCGCATCGCCTTCCACCCCTTCGTTTGCAAGGACGAAGATGGACGCCTGCGGCTGCTTGGAGAAGCCATGCGCGGAGCTGCGCGAGGTTGCGAGGACCCTGGGGGTGCTAATCACGTGATCCTACTTCGGCTTCAGCGTGAGCGTATGCAGGATGGTCGGATGGTTGAGCGGCAGGGTGAAGGTGGTGCCCTGCAGCCAGGGTCGGAACTGATCGAGGAAGTGTGGGCTGGCAGGGTTGCCGGATTCGCCGGTTGGGAGGTTCGCGCGAGTGTCATCGGCGTCGGCCAGATCGGCGGTGAAGCGCTCGCTCGGTCCGAAGTGGAGGGCAGCGGCTTTGACCGTGGTGGGATCCCCTCCGTTGGGCTGGCGTCCGGTGCCGGTGGCTACTCCAAGCAGCGTGCTGATGGGACTGTGGCTGCCGAAGATGGGGTGCGCGATGTCGATGGGATGTTCGGTGCCGTAGCTGAGCTTGGAGAGATCCTGCGGTGCATTGATGAGGCGTAAGCTGCGCTCGACGGCCGTGGTGAGGAAGTCGTTCCAGTTGGCATAGGTGTGCGGGAGCCAGCGCGCGGGAGTGTTCTGTAGGAGTTGCTCAAGCGCCGTCCGGTCTTCACCGTAGGTATAAAGACTGAGGACGCGTGCGACTTGCTGGTCGTTCAGCTTCGCATGGTAGTGGGTGTTGTCATAGTCGACGATCTGTGGAGCGAGAAGCATGGGCCAGAGTTCGTGATACGCGGCGGCGATGATGGCAGCGGCGGGAGAGTTGGCGGTGACCTCCCCATTCCAGTCGCGAAGAAGGTTCGCAGCTTGCAGTAGACGTGCGTCTTTGTGAGTGAGCGCGCTGTGATCGAGCGCATAAGCAAGACGCTGGGCTACGGCCAGATCGAACTCTGAGTGGACATCCATCTGGATGCGCAGCATGTCGGCGGGAGTGAGCGGGTGGTTGGCGGTGATGCTGGCTTCGAGGAGATGGTGAATGCGCTCGACGCGGTAAGGATCGGCCCAGTTGCTGGAGATGAAGTAGGGATAGTCGTCGGTCGTGATGCGGGCGTTCGCCGTGGCAAGGATGCCGGAGTTGGGGTCGAGCGCCGAGGGCAACGCGTCGTAGGCGATGTAGCCGGACCAGACCTGCGAGAGGTCGAGCGAGTCGATGGGGACGGGCGAGAGGGGCGAGCCGATGGTATAAGGCGTGGTGGGGCTGGAGGGAACGGTCTTGGTTGATGGGATCGAGCTTGTGGTGGGGACTTTGACCCTTGGGACACTTCGGCGGCGCTGTGCGCGGCTCGGCATGGCAGAATTGCGACGGGGCGGGACAGAGTACGAGGCTAGGGTGAGGTGTGGCTGGAGAATGGAGGCCGAGGGACTGCTTCCGGACTCGTCTTGCTCGTCTTGCGGAGGCGTGGTGTCGGGGAGGATGAACGGCTGTGTGACGCGCGGTCGCTGGGTAGCAGGTCCTCGTATGGGAATGCGTCCAACCAGGTGATAGCCGATGTGGTGCGCGTCGGCGTAGACCAGATTCTGAGACACGCTGCTGAAGCCGGAGAAGGCGGCGACAAGCGATGCCGCATCGGCCGCCGAGTTGACGGCGAGGAAGGGCGAGGAGAGCGTCGAGGGATCGTAGATGGTCCAGGCCAGTGCCAGCGGGCGATGTTCGGTGGGGAAGAGCGGCGTGATGATCGGTGTCTGAATGCTGGTGGCGCCGATAGAGTGAGTGGTGGAGAGGACGTCGAGCGTGACGTCCCGGCCAGCGCGCACGTGGATAATCTCGGCGTGGTGGCCGACAGGAGTCCAGGTGTGGTCGGGGCGTTCATATTCAGCAGTCGAGCCCGACTTGCGGAAGTGTTCGACGAGGACGTCCTGCACGTCGGCTCCGGAGTTCGTGAACCCCCAGGCAACAAAGGGATTGCGGCCGACGATGACGAACGGAACGCCAGGTAGAGTGAAGCCTTCGACGCTCAATGGAGTGGGACCATCGGCATGGAGGGCGGCTTCGTACCAGATATCAGGAGCGGTTAGGCCGAGGTGCATGTCATTGGAAAGCAGTGGAGCTACGGT
>Ga0302150_10000250_pt1 | contig 22742 bp, 20 predicted proteins | sample I_Bog_N1_2_FD_198635 | JGI IMG/M metagenome (GOLD analysis project Ga0302150, IMG submission 198635) | Peat permafrost microbial communities from Stordalen Mire near Abisko, Sweden - I_Bog_N1_2 | ecosystem: Environmental > Terrestrial > Soil > Wetlands > Peat | place: Sweden: Abisko, Stordalen... | reverse complement strand
ATGCAGTTCTGCTGCCTCACGCTGTGCTTTACGACCACGTGAAGGTAGGCGATCGCTTCCTCGCCCACGCGCATGCCGTTGTCCGCGAAGGCTGCCAGCTCGGTGACGACGTCATCCTCCAGAATGGAGCCATCATCGGTGCCGACGGCTTCGGCTTCGCCAAAAACGCCGAGGGCCGCTGGACCAAGATCGTGCAGTCCGGGCCCGCCATCCTCGAAAATGCCGTAGAGGTCCAGGCCAACGCGTGCGTCGACCGCGCCTCTGTCGGTGAAACCCGGGTCGCTACCGGAGCAAAGATCGACAATCTCGTCCAGGTAGGCCACGGCTCCTTCGTCGGAGAAAACACGCTGCTCTGTTCCCAGACCGGGCTTGGAGGCTCCACTACCGTCGGCAAGAACGTGATCCTCGCCGGCCAGGTCGGCGCCGCCGGCCACCTCACCATCGGCGATGGAGCTGTCGCTACCGCCCAGACGGGCATCCCCTCCGATGTGGCTCCCGGCGCCATCGTCAGCGGCTATCCCGCCGCCGACAACCGCACATGGCTCCGCACCGTGGCCGCCGTCAGCCGCCTCCCCGACCTTCTCAAGCGCTTTTCGGCCCTAGAGAAGCGGTCGAAGGAGATCGAATAGACTGCCGCGTAGTTTGTCATCCTCCACCTCAGGCGGAGGGGCTGTTTCTTCACTCTCTGTGGCATCTCTTTCTGTCTTGTCTGCAACAATGGGCTGCTCCGCAACCGCTGTTACGCTAAGACCATGAGGCTCTCACCTAACCGCGACGTCATCCGCCGCGTACTCGCAGCCATGGCCCTCGCCGCGCTTACCGGCTGCCATTCACATTACATATCCATCGATGTCCAGAACCACACGGGCAAGCCCATCACGCTGGTCGAGGTTGACTACCCCAGCGCCAGCTTTGGCGTGGATACCCTCGCCGCCGGAGCCACCTACCACTACCGCTTCAAGATCCTCGGCGACGGTCCCGCCAAAATCCTCTGGACAGACGCCGCGCAGCAATCGCATACCGTAGCCGGCCCCTCCCTCGCCGAGGGCCAGGAGGGCACCCTGACCGCGGACATCACAGCGACTACCGCGACCTGGCAGTCGAATCTCCACTCAAACTGAAATCGACCTTTGGAAGTCCCGGCCCTATCGCTCTTCCCACCATCCGGAGTTTCGGCCGAAGCTAGTCCATCCTGCTCCAACCTAATCCCAGGGATGCCCACCGACGTTTGCAGTAGACTCGCATCGTGAGCAAAGCATCGAGCCCAAGTTTGAACCAGGGACTATTCATCACCTTCGAAGGCCTCGACGGCTCCGGCAAGACCACGCAGCTCAAGCATCTCACCGCCGCGCTCGAAGCTGATGGCCAGCGTGTCGTCACCCTCCGCCAGCCCGGCGGTACAGCCCTCGGCGACCGTATCCGTTCCGTCCTCCTCGACTCCCGCAGCGAGGCCGACCTCGGCGTCATCGCCCCCGAAGCCGAGATGGCCCTCATGTTCGCCGACCGCGCGCAATCCCTCCGCCAAGTCATCCTCCCTGCCCTTGCCGAGGGCACCATCGTCCTTTGTGACCGCTACACCGACTCCTCCGAGGCCTACCAGGGCGCCGGCAGAGGCCTCGGCACCGACCGCATCCTCACCCTCCACCGCGCCGTCTGTAACAACGTTCAGCCCGACCTCACCATCCTCCTTCTTCCCCCGCTCGCCGCCTCCCTGCGCCGAGCCCGCAGACGCAACGAGCGCCATGTCCAGATCGCTGGCACCGACGAAAATCGTTTTGAGCGCGAAGGCGATGAGTTCTACACGCGGGTTTATGAACAATATCGCGAGATAGCGCGACGCGATCAAAACCGTGTCGCGGTATTCGCCGAAGAGGCCTCCATCGCAGCCATCCACCAGCACATCCTTGAAGTAGTGCGCGCTCGCCTGGAAGAAGTAGCGCGCCTGCAGCTTGAAGGAGCAGAATTTCAGTCCCGCCGCGAACTTTGAAAGCTGCATTCAGCTTCAGCCGCTGAGAGAGTATTCCCACCCATGCGAGACTTCGAAAAAGAGTACGACTACACGCCCGCCCGCACAGAAGGCGAGTGGCGTCTCCCCGCCGGCCTCCGCCGCGCTCTCCCGTTCTACTTCCGCCGCAAGTGGGTCAGCTTTGGCGAACCCATTCCCCTCTTCGAGCATCTCCACAACATCTTTGGCCCGATCGCCCACTACCGCTTCATGGGTACCACCATCGTCTTCGTCAACGATCCCGACTACATCAACGAGATCCTGGTCACCCAGGTAGGCAGCTTCGTCCGCGAGCGCACGCTCAAGCGCATGAAGATCCTACTCGGTGAAGGCCTCATCACCTCCGACGATCCTATCCACATGCAGCAGCGTCGAATCATCGCGCCCGCCTTCCACCGCCAGCGCATCTCCGGCTACGCCGACCAGATCGTCCAAAGCGCCCGGGAATCCGCCGATCGCTGGAGCTCCGGCCAGTCCATAGACATCAACGATGAGATGATGCAGCTCAGCCTGCACATCGTAGCCCGCACCCTCTTCGACTCCGAAGTCACCTCCGACGTCCTCGCCGTCCGCGACGAGGTCAACACGATCATGGGGCTCTATAACTTTCTCGTCGCTTTTCCCCGTCTCGAGAGCGTCCTCCACCTGCCGATCCCAGGCGTGATGAAGTTCCGCCGCTCCCGCGCCAAGCTCGACGCCGTCGTCGCAGGTCTGATCGCCAGCCGCCGTTCTCTGTCCCGCGCCCAACTCGAGCAGCGCGGCGACCTTCTCTCCATGCTCATGGCCGCCCGCGACGAAGACGGTAGCGGCAAGGGGATGAACGATGTGCAGGTCCGCGATGAGATCCTCACCATCTTCCTCGCTGGCTACGAGACTGTAGCCAACGCTCTCACCTGGACCTGGTACCTGCTGAGCCAGAATCCCGAAGCCGCCGACAAGATGTACGCGGAGGTCAACGAAGTCCTTGGCACCTCCACGGCCACAGTCGACAGCTATCCACGGCTCAAGTACACCGAGATGGTCTTCGCCGAATCCATGCGCCTTTACCCACCCGCCTGGGCCATGGGACGCCAGTCCACCGTCCCCATCGAACTGGGTCCCTACCGCTTCCCACCCGACACCCACTTCTTCTTCAGCCAATACATCATGCACCGTTCCGCCGAGTACTGGCCCGATCCGCTAGCCTTCCAGCCGGAGCGCCATACCCCGGAAGCGAAGTCCGATCGACCCCGCTTCGTCTACTTCCCCTTTGGAGGAGGCCGCCGCCAATGCATCGGCGAAGGCTTCGCCTGGATGGAAGGAGTTCTCTCACTAGCCACCATCGCCCAACGTTGGCGCCTGACCTTCCTCCCCACCTACCCGGTCATCCCACAAGCCAAAATCACCCTTCGCCCGAAGTTCCCCATGATGATGCGTCCCGAGCCAACCAGCTAACTCGTTGATTTACAATAGGTAAATGACGAAGTAATCATATTGTGTAATGGCGCGCACCCAAGAGGCATTTCGCTGTCCCTAAAGCTTCGCAGGACAAGGTAATCTGAACGTTGTGCCGCTACCCTCAAACTTCCACGACTTCATTGGCAACCACGCCACGGTCGAGAGCCTCCGAGCCGCCATCGCCGCCGGCCGGCTCCCACACTCTCTTATCCTGCTCGGCCCACGAGGCGCCGGTAAATACACCCTGTCGCTCCTGCTCACCATGGCGCTCGAGTGCGAGAATCAGCCTCGCGATCTTGCACCCGACGGCCCTCATGCCGGACAGGAACTAGCCGCCTTCTGCGGCCATTGCCGCAACTGCACCCGCATCTCCGAAAGTGCTGACCTCGACGCCAAAGTCGAACAAGCTGTCGCCGCCCGGGAAGATATGCGCGAAGTCGACAAAAAGGAGACTCGGGTCCTCGTGCAAACGCACCCGGACGTGCTCATCGTCCCACCGGATCCACCGCAGCTGCTCATCAAGCTCGGCCAGATCCGCACCCTGGTCAACCGCTCCCACACCCTGCCCACCGAATCCCGAGCCAAAGTCTTCATCATTACGTCCGCCTCCTTCATGAAGGAAGCCGCCAATTCCCTCCTTAAGGTCCTCGAAGAGCCACCGCCCTACGTCCACATTGTCCTACTCGCTGAGAATCTCGGCGAGCTGCTGCCCACTATCCGCTCCCGCTGCGCCGTCGCCCATCTCGGAGCCTTGCCCGCCGACGAGATTACCGCGATCCTCGCTCAGTTCCGCCCCGAACTTAACAAGACCGAGCGCGAACTCACCGCCCGTCTCAGCGATGGCGCCGCCGGTCGCGCCTTCAGCTTCAACCTTGCCGAGTACGCCGCGGCCCGCAATGACGCCCTCACCATCCTCCACACCGCAGAGCACTCCGGCGGCCTCCAGGACCATTCGACGCTCTTCCGCATGACCGAAACCTACCGCGCCGGCGCCGAGGGCCAGACGAAGACCACAGCGCTCCTTCGGGCGCTATCCAGCCTGCTCGAGGACATTCTCCTCCTCCAGTCAGGAGTCCCTGACCGAGTCCGCAACATCGACAAGCGCGCGGATCTCCAACGTCTCGCCGACACCTTCCCCTTCGAGTGGATTGAACAAGCGGTCCGCGCCATGGATGCTGTCCAGAGCGGCATGCGCCGCAACCTGCTCCGTTCGTTGAGCCTGGACACCTTTGCCGTCGAACTCGAGGGCGCTCGGTACTAGCAGCTGAAACGAACAACCCTTCTCGTTCGTCTCACCATCAAACGTTCCAATCAATGCATTTGAGAGGAACCAGGCATATCGTTCCTGCCTGTTGTGGGTTGACCCCTCAACCCGTTTCCAGCGGCTTCGTTGCAGCGCTCATCCATGTAGTGCTCAAGGAAGAAGGATCCGAATGCCGGTAAAGAGAGCAAGGATGGAGAGCAGAATCGCTTCGCGCAGCGACGACAACACGTTCAACGGAACGCGCAAGCTAGTACGGCCGACGCTGCCTCCGGTCGAACGCCGCCGCGACCCCGTGCATACGGAAGATCCACTTACTCACGCCACGATCTCGGACACGCACGGAACTCCCGAGAGCTCCCACGCCGAAGCCTTCTACTTCCAGAAGCAGATGCAACAGCAGACCGAAATGACGGTCGTTCTGGAAGACGGCGAGCAATTGCAGGGCATCATCCAGTGGTACGACCGTTGTACCGTAAAGCTACGCGCCGGTCGTAATCGTATCCTCGTGTACAAGGCGGCGATTAAGTATCTCTACAAGACCAGCGATGCCCATACCGCCAACAGCGTGATGAAGTAGCCTTCGAGCTAGGTAGGTCTTGCAGCCTTCTGCAGTCGATCGCGGATGGCATCCCGTAGCCCACCTACATCCGGCAGTGGACACAGGATCATCGAAACCCCGCGATCATCGAGGGCTCGTAACCCTGCGAACAGCCCGGCAGCAAGCGCTTCCGGATCATTCCACCGTCCCCAGCGCTGTATCACTGCATCTCCACCCAGTGACCAGTCCTCGGGAAGAAGCACTCCAACCGCTGCGGCCTCTGAACCAGCTTTGGCCTCGGCGAGAGCCATCTGAAGCGCCATTGGTGAGCCTTCCAGCAGCACCATCCGCGCACGCGGCGCGTAGTGCCGAATCCCAACCCCCGGCGAAGGCATCGACGAGGGTTGCACCTCGGTGGTCGGGATGAACACTTGGACTGCGGCGCCAGTCACCGCAGTGAGTTGAGCTGCGGTCACCGCCCCGGGACGGTAAAGCATCATCGGCGTCTGTGTAGGATCGAGCACGGTCGACTCAACCCCAATCGAGGTCGGCCCGGCGTCAAGCACGGCATCGATCCTCCCATCTAGATCTGCCAGCACATGCGCGGCAGTGGTAGGGCTGGTGTGCCCGAATAGGTTGGCGCTCGGCGCAGCGACCGGCACCCCCGCAGACACCAGCAGCGCCAGCGCCGCCGGATGAGCCGGAACTCTGACTCCTACAAGCTTTCTCCCCGCGGTCACGGCGTCCGGTATCGCCAGTGTCCTCGGCAGCAGCAATGTAAGCGGCCCAGGCCAGAACGCATTGGCCAGCGAAGCTACTCGCCCAATGAACTCCGCTGGCACCTCTGCAACCTGACTAAGCTTCTCAAAGGAAGCAATATGCACGATCAGCGGATCCCAGGATGGCCGCTGCTTGGCTACAAAGATTCTGGCGACGGCTGGTCCCGATAGCGCATTCGCTCCCAGTCCGTAAACCGTCTCGGTGGCGAAGGCCACCAGCGCTCCGTCGCGTAAAAGAGTTGCGGCTCGGATCAAATCGGCCTGATTGGAAATGTAGAGATAAAGAGTTGAAGGCATGATCTGACTTCCCATCCTAACGAATCCTGAGACTTAGATATGTATTCCACAGGGCCAGAACATCCCGTTTTGGTCAGCCTTCCGGACGTATACTGACGCCATGCAGGCTGCGGAGATAGAGCTAAAGTTTATCGTCGCGGATGTTCGAGCGCTTCGCTCGGCAGCCGAGACCCTCGGGTTCAAGCTCATAACCGAACGCACTTTCGAGAGCAACGTCCTCTATGATTCGCCAGACCGGCAACTCCGCAATCGCAGGCAGATCCTGCGCCTTCGGCATTACGGGCAGCGGTGCACGGTAACGCACAAGCGGCAGGCGGCGGGCGGAGATGGAGATGGCCGCTACAAGACGAGGATCGAGACCGAGAGCGTGATCGAGGACTGTGACGCGCTGGCAGAGATCTTTACCCAGCTTGGCTATGGTCCAGTGTTTCGCTATGAGAAGTTCCGCACGGAATGGGAGATGGACGAAGGGCACCTTGTCCTGGACGAGGCGCCAATTGGCATATGGGCAGAGCTCGAAGGACCACCAGCGTGGATTGACAGCATGCTTGAGAAGCTCTGCATTGCTCCCGAACTCCGGACAACCGAAAGCTATGGGAAGCTCTTCCTGCGATGGAAAGAAGAGACAGGTAGCGCGGCTGAGAATCTCACCTTCAATGAGATCGCGGCATGCTCCGAGGCTGGAACACTAGTAGCCATGGCGCGGTAGTTAGAGGATCGTGAAGTTGACGTCAACGTAAAGGTCAACCTGCACGGGCTTACCATCTTTCATCGCCGGCTTGAAGCGGTATTGGCGAACCGCATCGATCGCCTTCTGATCCAACCCCATGCCGACACCGCGTACTACCTTGATATGCGACGGCTTCCCGTCCGGATCGACCCAGAGATACACTACGACGTTCCCCGAGAACTTGGCTTTGCGTGCCTCTTCGGAGAACTCGGGCTCGACCTGGTAGAGGACGATTGGCTTACTGATTCCGCCACCGATATGCATGACGCCACCACCGGTGTTGCCGCCGGAGCCAGGCCCAATACCCGAGCCATTGCCCGAACCGATGCCCGTACCAGTACCATTGCCCAGCGAAACGCCCCTAAGCGTAGAGTTCGGCATCCCGAGATTCGGCATGTCGTTGTTGGCTAGATTCAGATCCTTCTGCACGACGACTGTCGGAACAATGGCGAGTTTCGGAGCCACTGTGGGCGGAGCCTTCGGTGGCATCAACTGCTTCTGAGCAAGGTTTGGGAGCCTGCCCTTGCTTACCGGGGCGACGTCATGCTGCCCTCCACCACCCCCAATCTGCTGAAGCTTAGGCGCAATCGGCGGAGGAGGAGGCACTGCCACGACTGCTGCCACGTCTTTCTTGGGCGGGGTGATGACGTTTACCTGGCTGGCGATGAAGAGCGCGATCAGCAGGATGATGACTACGTGCGCTCCAATGGCAACCGCGGTCGAGGCAGAGCTGCGCTGGGTCGCCATGCGATCGGGAACAGCGATCGGCTTGGACTGAAGGACCAGTGGAGGCAGTTTCGGGGTGAAGAAAGCATCGTGGACGCTCGATATCAGCGACGCAAAGATGCTCTGTTCTTTGATCTCGCCGCTTAGACGCACGGATTTCGCCTCTTCGTGAGGCGATGGTCGGCCGTGACCGGCGTCGACCTGGTTGGTGGCGGGAGGCGGAAGCGTTTCAATATCAGCCATAAATAAAAGGTCTCGGCGCGTCTTCTCTTCTGTAGTCAATTGCTCAGGGCAAACACAATCTTCAACTAACGGAGGCTGCGCAGCCAAGTCCCTGGATCATTCTACAAACTCTTACCCAGGTTTGCTCTGCCTGATTAGACGCAGACCGTCGAAAAGTAGCTATCCCACGTATTTCAGCGGGTGCCATTCTGGCAAATGAGTGACCCACCTCCTAAGGCCTTTACAATAGAAGTTTGTTCCGTTGTCAGTGGAATCCTTTGCTAGCCGCGCGAAACTGGAGATGTGGATGTCAGTCGAAGACCAGAAAAAAAGCCTAAAAGGGACGCTAAACCTCCCAAAGACAGAATTCGCGATGAAGGCGAATCTACCCCAAAATGAGCCAGTTCGGTTGGCGCAGTGGGATAAAGAAGGCTTGTACGAGCAGATTCGCAAGGCGCGGGCCGGGGCGCCGAAGTACATCCTGCACGATGGTCCTCCCTACGCGAACGGCGCAATTCACCTGGGACATGCGCTGAATAAGTGCATCAAGGACTTCGTCGTAAAGACGAAGACGATGGCCGGTTTTGACGCCCCCTATGTGCCAGGTTGGGATTGCCATGGGTTACCAATCGAGATCAAGGTCGATGAAAAGCTGGGCGGCAAGAAGCTGGAAATGGACCCGGTCGACGTAAGGAAGGCCTGCCGCGAGTATGCAGCGAAGTTCATCGATTTGCAGCGTTCCCAGTTCAAGAGGCTCGGTGTCCTGGGTCGTTGGGAAAAGCCCTACGCGACCATGGATTTTCCTTACGAGGCACAGATCCTCGAGACATTCTATGGATTTTACGAAAGGGGCTTCGTTTACAAGGGATTGAAGCCGGTGTACTGGTGCTCCCACGACCATACAGCGCTGGCTGAGGCCGAGGTGGAATATGAGATGCACACCTCTCCGAGCGTTTACGTTCGGTATAAGCTGACCAGCGCACCCGAGAAGATCGAGCCCAAGCTATGCGGAAAGAAGGTATGGACGATCATTTGGACGACGACTCCATGGACCCTGCCCGCGTCGATGGCGGTCGCCTTCAATCCGGAGATCCCCTATGCAGCTTTAGAAGACGGTGACAATGTTTATATGGTCGCCGAGGCGCTGATCGAGCAGGTCCGCGAGGCCTGCGATCTGGTTGGCGATCTCAAGAATGCCCGAGTGATTGCGAAATTCTCTGGATCCAGGCTGGATCGCGCAATGTTTGCCCATCCATTTCTGGATCGGACAATTCTCGGCGTCACGGCGGACTATGTGACCACCGATCAAGGGACAGGCGCCGTGCACACGGCCCCGGCTCATGGCCCCGATGATTTCGCGACCGGACTACGCTACGAACTGCCCCTCACATGTGATGTGGACGCGCAGGGCAAGCTGCGCAATGGGCTCCCGGAGTACGACGGATTATTTGTCTTCAAGGCGAACGCTCCAATCGAAGCGCTGGTCGCAACGAAGGGCGCTCTGATGGGGCGGCACAACCTGGAGCATAAGTATCCGCACTGCTGGCGATGCCACAAGCCGCTGATCTTTCGCGCGACGGAACAGTGGTTTATCTCGATGGAGACGCCGGTACTATCACCGAAATCCGAAGAACCCAACCCAACGTTTCGCGAACGCGCTCTGGAAGAGATCAAACGTGTGACATGGGATCCAGCGTGGGGGGAAGAGCGTATCTCCAACATGATCGCAACGCGGCCGGATTGGTGCATCTCCCGTCAACGCATCTGGGGAGTCCCTATCGCGGTATTCCTTTGCGAAAAGTGCCACGAACCTCTGAACGATGAATCTATCAACAAGAGCGTTGTTGGCCTGTTCGCAAAGGAGGGCGCGGATGCATGGTATACGTACAATCCGGCTGCGATTCTTCCTCCCGGGACGGCCTGCAACGCCTGTGGAACCGTCATGCAGTTTCGCAAGGAGATGGATATCCTTGACGTGTGGTTCGAAAGTGGAGCTAGTTGGCACGCAGTGCTCGATGTAGAGCCTGAACTTCACTGGCCGGCAGATCTCTACACAGAAGGCGGAGATCAGCATCGCGGGTGGTTTCATTCTTCCCTGCTGAGTTCGGTTGCGATCCGGGACGCTGCTCCCTATAGGATGGTTGCGACCAGTGGATGGACCCTCGATGAGCAGGGACGCGCATTCTCGAAGTCGTTAGGGAACGGCGTTGACCCTGTGGATGTAGCCAACCGCCTTGGCGGAGAGATTATCCGTCTCTGGGTGGCAAGTGTGGACTTCCGCGAAGATGTAGCGGCGAGCGAAAACTTGATGCAACGCGTCAGTGATAACTATCGCAAGCTGCGCAACACGCTGAGATTTCTGCTAAGCAATCTGTTTGATTTTGATCCCGCAGCCGATGCGTTGCCATGGTCGGAGATGCAGCCGCTCGACCAGTACATCCTGGCGCGCACCGCTGAGCTTGATGCTTCGATTCGCGCGGCGTACGAAGAGTTTGAATTCCACCGCGCCTATCAGGCGTTGAACGAATTTACGAATTCAGACCTGAGCGCGCTGTACCTGGATGTCGTAAAGGACCGGCTATATACGTTCGCGCCGAAGAGTTCCGGAAGACGCAGCGCGCAAACAGCGATCTGGCGCATCGCTGAGGCGATGACCCGATTGATCGCACCAATCCTTTCGTTTACGGCGGAAGAGGTCTGGCAGTATTTGCCCACGGTGGATGGACGGCTCCCTAGCGTTCACCTCACGATCTTCCCTTCTGTCCTGGACATCGTGCCTGGCAGGATCGCGAGCATAGAAGCAGAGTGGGAACAATTGGTGAACATTCGCCAGCTTGTGATGGTGGAACTGGAAGGACTTCGGCTGTCGAAGTCGATTGGGAAATCCTTGGACGCGAGCGTGCGATTCATTGCCGGGGAAGGATCACCGGATGCTTTGGTGTTGAAGAAATATGAAACCGCGTTGGCGGAGTTTTTCAATGTCTCGCAAGCGACCGTACAACTGGTTGGCGCTACCAAGCAGGATGAGGCTGTTCTGATTGAAGCCGAGGTCGCGAACGGTGCAAAGTGTGAACGCTGCTGGCGCGTTGTCCCGGATGTGGGATCGGACGAGCGCTGGCCGACGGTATGCTCCCGTTGTGCCGACGCGCTGAATGCGATCGACTTCCCGCCGATGGTTGGGGAGGCTGCGTGATGTCCACTGCTTCTCTCCGGCGCGATATGCGCTGGCTCATCCTGGCGATCGCTGCGTTGGTTGTGCTTCTTGACCGCCTAACCAAGCTCTGGATCATCGCTCACATTCCGTCGGGGCAGGCGATCGTTGTGATCCCTAAGGTGTTTCGACTGACGCATGTCCTCAACACCGGCGCCGCATTCAGCATGTTCGAGGGTAGCGCTTCGCCAAATCTTGTTCGCAATCTCTTGATCGGATTTTCGGTGATCGCGGTGGTTGTGGTGCTGATCCTCATATGGAAGATGGGCCGCGGATTCAGCCTGACATCCTTAGCTCTGGCACTGATCCTGGGGGGAGCTCTCGGGAACTTGTACGATCGCATCCGGTTCTCGTATGTCGTGGACTTTCTCGAGGTCCATATCGTCCACTATCACTGGCCAGACTTCAACGTAGCAGACTCGGCAATCGTTGTCGGAGCCTGCCTGCTCCTGCTTGAGATGTTGCGACCACAGAGGAGTGCATAAGCCGTATGGGGACTGATAGCGCGAACGATATGATTACGATTCGCGGTGCGCGGACGCACAATCTGAAGAACATCGACGTGGACATTCCCCACAACGCACTCACCGTCGTGAGCGGCGTATCCGGTTCAGGGAAGTCATCGCTTGCGTTCGATACGGTGTATGCCGAGGGCCAACGCCGGTATGTTGAGAGCCTATCGGCGTATGCTCGCCAGTTCCTGGAGCGCATAGAGAAACCCGACGTTGATTTTATGGATGGACTCGCGCCGGCCATCGCCATCAAGCAGAAGAACCAGACGCGCAATCCGCGCTCGACGGTAGCGACGGCAACAGAGATCTTTGACTATCTGCGTTTGATCTACGCTCGCTGTGGAACGGTCACATGCTTGCACTGTGGCGGCATCGTGCGGCGCGATACGGTCGACGATATCGTTGCGCGCGTACAGACGATGACAGAAGGAACACGGGTGTACGCGCTATTTCCGATTGTTCGGAGAGAGGTCAAGCTGGAGGCAATGCAGGGCCCCGCGAGTGACGCCGCGGTTGAGGTTGCACCCCCCATAAAGAAGGCCGCAAAGAAGGCGGGTCCGGCCCCTAAGAAGAGTATCGTTGCTCCCTTTATCCCTCTGAGCGAATCCGCTAAAGAGAGACTTGGGGAGCTGCGCCGCCGCGGCTACAACCGGCTCTGGCAAGCCGATGAGAAAGGTGGTGCGGGAAAGATCGTTGAATTCTCCTCCCCGGAATCCCTGCTGGAGCTGGACTTTAGCGCGGCCACGGATCGGCCCATTTATGTACTCATCGACAGGCTCGCTCTCTCGGCCGAAATACGTGGCAGGCTCGTCGATGCCATCGAGACTGGCTATCGGGAGGCCGGTGAAGTTGTGCTGCGCACTGTTCCTAGGGATGAGGCGGAAGCGGCAGAGAGCTTGCGCTTCTCTTCGGCCTTCGAGTGCTCAACGTGCCATCGCGCGTATCGCGATCCCGAGCCGCGATTGTTCAGCTTCAACAACCCCTACGGAGCATGCCCTCGTTGTCAGGGCTTCGGCAATACAATTGACTTCGATCCAAATCTGATCATCCCCGACCGGTCGAAGACTCTTGATGAAGGCGCGATCGACCCATGGACAAAGACAAAGTACCGAGCGTGGCATGGGGAGATGAAGCGCGCGGCCAAGGGTGAAGGCGTGCCAATGGACGTCCCGTGGTTCGACCTTACCGAACCGCAACAGCGCTTCATCCAAGAGGGCCGAGGAAGTTGGCCCGGAATCCGAGGCTTCTTCGCAGAACTGGAGCACAAAAAATATAAGCTGCATGTCCGTGTGTTCCTCTCTAAATATCGCGGATATGCGACGTGTCCGGATTGTCGCGGGCAGAGGCTGCGTGCCGAGGCGCGTGCTGTGCTGCTCGACGGCAAGAACATCTGCGAGGTCTGTGCGCTCACGATCACGGACGCGCAGGAGTTTCTCAATTCGTTGAGTTTGAGTCCATCGCAACAGGAGATTGCCGGCAAGGTCCTCGAAGAGGTCCGACAGCGCGTTCGCTTCCTGCAGCAAGTAGGGCTGGAGTATCTCACGTTGGATCGCTTAAGTTCGACCCTAAGCGGAGGAGAATCTCAGCGAATTCAGCTTGCGGCGAGCCTCGGTTCGCGACTTGTCGGAGCGCTCTACGTGCTTGACGAACCGTCGATTGGACTACATACGCGAGATACGGCGAAGCTCATCACGATCATGGAAGAACTGCGCGACCTAGGGAATACCATCCTGGTCGTCGAGCATGATCCCGATGTGATTCAGGCAGCGGATTATCTGCTGGACCTTGGGCCAGGGGCTGGGGAGTTGGGTGGCCAACTGCTCGCGGCTGGGACGGTGGAAGAAGTGCGCGAGAATCCCGCTTCGCTGACAGGCCGCTATCTCAGTGGACGAGCGACCATTGCGGTACCAAAGCATCGCTTGGAACCGGGGCGGCAAAAGTTGGTATTACGCGGTGCAAGGATTCATAACCTGCGCGGCGTCGATGTGGAGATTCCTCTCGGACTGCTGTGCTGTGTCACCGGAGTTTCGGGGTCGGGCAAATCGACGATGGTGCATCAGGTGTTGTATAGGGCGCTGATGCACGCGTTGGGACAGAGTGAGGGTGGCGATCGGGAGACGGCGAATCTGTATCGAGAGCTGTCGGGCGCGCAGTACTTGAATGATGTGGTGCTGGTGGATCAGTCGCCGATTGGGCGGACGCCGCGATCGAATCCAGTGACTTACATCAAGGCCTTCGATGCGATTCGGGAGCTATTTGCCGCGCAGCCGGACGCTCGGCGAAAGAACCTCGCCGCAGGAGCATTCTCGTTCAACGTTCCGGGTGGACGCTGTGATGTGTGCGAAGGCGATGGAACGGTGACGGTCGAGATGCAGTTCCTCGCCGATGTGGAGCTTCCCTGTGAGGAGTGCAACGGAACGCGTTACAAAGCGTCCATCCTTGAGGTGAAGTATAAGGGCAAGAACATTCACGAAGTGCTCGGTATGACAGTGCGCGAGGCGCTGGCTTATTTTGCTGGACATCCGAAGATTGTCGATAAGTTAGCTGTGCTGGATGAAGTGGGGCTAGGGTATGTGCGACTGGGGCAGAGTGCTACGACGCTCAGTGGCGGAGAGGCACAGCGTGTCAAGTTGGCCCAGCACCTGGCAGCCGCACGGTCGGGATCTTCAGGCGGTGCTGGCGGGGTTCGGGGTGAGGCGAAGCGGGCAGCGAGCCGGGTGCTGTACATCCTGGATGAACCGACTACCGGGCTGCACTTCGAGGATGTAGCGAAGCTGCTGGCAGCGTTCCATAAGCTGATCGACGGCGGTGGTTCGCTGCTGGTGATCGAGCACAACCTGGATGTGATCAAGTGTGCGGATTGGGTGATTGATATGGGACCTGAAGGCGGGTCGGGCGGAGGACAGGTTGTGGCTGTTGGAACTCCGGAGGAGATTGCGAAGGTGAAGGCATCTCACACGGGACATTGGCTGGGCAAGATGCTGGAAGGCGCAGCGCAGCGCAAGCGGGAGGTCGCTTGAGCCCTCGATGCATGATCTTCACTACCCTATTAGCGCTGGCGACGAATGCTGGTATCGCGCAGCAACTCCCTCCGGGAACGCATAGCGTAGATGACCACTCCAAGCAAATTGCGGGGAGCAACGAGATACGCGAGGCAGAGAGCTCGCTTGAGAAGCAGGACTACAAGACGGCCGAGGCGAAGCTGAAGGTGTTGGCATCCGTCGACCCCAAGGACGGCCGAATTCAATACGATCTCGGATTTGCTGAGGAGCGCAACGGCGAAGAGGCCGCCGCCGCCAAGGCATATGCAGCGTCAATTGCAGCGATCCCGGAGTTCGCGGAGCCCAGGGTGGCATTGGGTTTGTTGGACGCGCGATCCGGGCAAATTGAAGCTGCGCACAAACAGCTTGCCGATGCCGCGATGATCCAGACGGCAGCACCGGAGATTCGTGGCCGCGCGTTGCGCGCGCTGGCACATCTGGATGAGACAAGCAATCCGTATGCGGCGCGCGAGGAGTTGCTGGCAGCACTGAAGCTGACGCCTGAAACACCCGATGACATTCTGATGGGCGCAGAGCTGGCTGATAGAGCTGGAGATTGGGCGGACGCGGTTCCTGCTTACCAGCGGGCGCTGAAGTTGATGCCGGACGACATGGACGCGACGGCGGGGCTCGCACATGCATTGCAACGCACCGGTAAGCTCGCGCCTGCGGATGCCCTTCTCACAGCCGCGCTGAAGGAGCATCCGGACGATTCACGGCTGGTGGCCCAGGCTGAATCGCTATATGCAGCAGAGGGCAAGGCCGCGGCTGCGATTCCGCTGCTTGTGCAGCTCCGGGCGTCAAACCCCAAGATCGCAGGAGATCCTGATACGACACAATTGCTTGCCCAGCTTGACTATGTCAACGGCGATAATGTGGAAGCCGAGAAGTTGTATAGCGAGCTGGTAGCCGCGCGTCCAACGGATCCGATGCTGCTTGATGCGTTGGGCAGCGCGCAGGTGAAGCAGGGTAAGGATGCGGAGGCCGAAGCTACGTTTGTGAAGGCTGTTGCGCTGCGTGCCGCATTCCATGACGATCAGGCGTGGGGCGAGGCCGAAGGTCACCTGGCGTTTGCGGCATCGAAGAACAACGATCCTCAGACGTGCTTAGCCGCACTCGATGCTCGCTCGACCGTCCTGCCAAACTCGCCGACTTCCCTGTTTCTGCAGGCCACCTCGCTCGATAAGCTGCATCAGAGCAAGCAGGCGATCGCGGCCTATAAAGCATTTCTCGCGCTCGCGGGCAATAAATTTCCGGACCAGACATTCGAGGCACAACATCGGATCATCGCATTGAACCATGTGCGGTAAGCAGCAAGAAATCCTACGCGCAGTGCATGGTAGGCTGAGCTAGACGTGCCTCGATCCACTCTGCCACCTGTGTCCCCTGCGATCCTGCAATTGTTCGAGCAGGAATATCGAGAGTTGCGTCCTCGAGCGCCGATGCCGGAGCTGGAGGTGAAGTTTCGGCGATTCACGAGCTTGAACACGACGATCCGTTTGCGCGATGGAAAGCTGATTGTGCGGCTCTCCGATCTGCTGGAACACGCTCCCTCCAATATTCATCAGGCAATTGCTCATATCCTTTTGGCCAAGCTTTACCGGAAGCCAGTAGCTCCGGTGTATGCGGACCGGTATCGGCGATATACGCGATCCGAGGCCGTATCCACGCAGGCGGAGCGGATGCGACAGATGCGCGGGCGAAAGATACTGACCTCACCGCAGGGGCATTTGTACGATCTTGATGAGGTATTCGAGGCGGTGAACCTGCGATTCTTTCATGGACTGCTGGGGCGGCCTACCCTGACATGGAGCGCGCATGTGGCGAAGCGGATGCTTGGACACTATGACGCGGCGCACAACACGATCGTCGTGAGTCGGGTGTTCGATCGGCCGGGGACCCCTCGGTATGCGATCGAGTACCTGCTTTACCACGAGATGCTGCACCTGAAGCATCCGGTGAGTGTGCGAGCGGGGCGGCGCTGCGTGCACTCGCGGGAGTTCCAGGCGGAGGAGCGGTTGTTCCCAGAGCTGGAGCTTGCGAAGGCATTTTTGCGTCGGCTCTAGGAGCTTGCGCGGACGTCGGGGGCTTCGCATGGTGACACCTTGTGGAGGGCCCCCCTCCCCCCCTGTTGGGCTTTCTTGCCGTAAGTCGATGATCCTGGACGGTTTAATGGTCAAGGTATGGGCGTTTTTGCCTGTAACTGACGCATTCCAGGAGGGTTAAGGGCAAAGATATGCCAATCGAAAGGAGTTACGGGCGTTTCGGGTACGGTGTTGGCGCTCCCCATTGGTGGGCAGCTTTGGCAGGCTCAATTGCTCCTAGTTAAAGTTTAGGCCTTTGGTGAGGGTAACTATGCCAAATTCTTGGAATAGAAATCGCCTGTGGACATAAGGGTTTTGTAGCATCTGGTAGGTGGCGGGGGGTTGACATGCGGATTTTGGGGCGTTTGGGGGAATTTATTTTGTGGGTGGGGTTCGCTGATGAGGTGCGGGACCGGGAAAACAGATTCCCGGAGGGAATGACAGAAAGAACGGCAAGGGCAACCGCGGACGCAGATCCTCCGCTTACGGCGAAGGATGACAAGCTGTTGGCAAACGATGACAGGTTCCGGGGGCCGTGAGGTGCAGGATGCGGGTGAAGGTGCCTAGGCGGGGGCCGGGGCGTCCTTCACTTGCTTGGAGAGGGGTTGGGAGACGACGGCCTGGTTGTGGCGGGTGAGGAACATCATCGCCGCTCCAAAGACGGCGCTACCGAGGGCGGCTACCTGCGCGTTTGACATGGTATGGCCAAAGTAGATGCGTGGATTGATGCGGACGAACTCCACAAGGAAGCGTCCGATGCCGCTGAGGAGGAGATATTCGCCGGTGAGCAGACCGAGGGGGAGGGGCTTGGCGGCGCGCTTCCAGAGCCACCAGGCGAGGGCGAGGGCGAAGATCAACTCATAGATGGGGGTGGGCTGGACGGCGGCCGTGGGAGGGTTGGGCAGGACGAGGGCGCGTGTGTACTCGGTGAGGCCGTGGGCCATGTGGACTCCCCATGGGAGGGTAGTATTGATGCCGTAGTCGCCGTCTCCGGAGAGCAGGCAGCCGATCCGACCGACGCCGTATCCGACGGCAGCGGCGGGAGCGGCAAAGTCCAACATGCGAAGGGCTGCGCGACTGCCGGTGAGGCCATTGGGCTTGGAGGCGATGCCCTGGTACATGAGCATTGCAACGCCGGCGAGCAGGCCACCGTACCATGCGAAGCCGGCCTGGAACCAGTGGAGGAAGTTGAAGAAGATTTCGGGTAAGTGATGCATCCCGGGGGCGACAATATCGTGCCAGGCGGCTTCGAGATCGCGGATGCTTTCGAGTTCGTGCCAGAGCTTGGCGCCAACAATGCCAGAGAGGACGACCATGGTGACGATGTTGAGTGCGTCAGCGTCGGATCCGTTGCGGACGAGATTTCTGTACAGAACGATGGTGCCGCAGACAGCGGCCAGCCAAAGCATCAGGCCAAAGGTTCCAACATGAGCAAAACCGAGATTCAGATAGGGATACATTCAGGTTTAAGTATAGCGGTGAGAGATGAGCAGGACGAGAACGGCGATTGTGTCCAGGTTTTCCTCAATTGGTGGCATGGGAGGTTTTCGGGAGACAGATTTCGCGTAGTCTTAAGGGCATGATTACGACGCTACCGGAGTTTGTTTCGCCCGAAATAATGGAAGTTCTGCTGACGAAGGAGCAGATCGCTGAACGCGTTCAGGCAATCGGAGATCAGATCTCCGAGGACTACAAGGACCAGTCGATTGTGCTGATTGGCGTATTGAAGGGTGCAGCAATTTTTCTCGCGGACCTTTCGCGGGCCATCAAGGTGGATAACACATTTGATTTTGTCGCGGTGTCGAGCTACGGGCGAGCGAGGGTTTCGTCGGGCGCGGTGAAACTGATCAAGGACATCGACAATCCGATTGAGGGGCGGCACGTGATCCTGGTGGAGGATATTCTCGACACCGGACTTACGCTGAGCTACCTGCGCGGGTTGATGTTGCAGCATAAGCCTGCGTCCTTGAAGATTGCGACGTGTTTGGATAAGCCGGAGCGGCGACTTGTGCCGATCGAAGCCGATTACGCTTGCTTCAAAATTCCGAACAGCTTTGTGATTGGATACGGGATGGATTATGCGGAGCGGTATCGTGGAGTTCCGGATATTCGGATCTATCCGGACAATCCTCCGGCAGGGCACTAAGAGGAACGTATAGAGCATAGAGCGTAGAGACGCTAAGATGGTGGAATGTCTTCTACTGCTTTGAGTACACGGATTGTTGCGCCGGCGCGGGGGTTTCGCGGGTCGGTGATGTTGCCTGGCGATAAGTCTATCTCGCATCGGTATGCGATGCTGGCGGGGTTTGCCGAAGGAACTTCGCGACTCACGAATTTTTCTACAGGCGCGGATCCGCTGAGTTCGCTGGCGTGTATGGCGGCGATGGGCGCGAAGGTGGAGACGGTCGGGAAGACGATTGAGGTGACGGGCACGGGGGGCGTGCTGCGTGAGCCGGCTGGGGATTTGGATTGCGGGAATTCCGGGTCGACAATGCGGATGCTGGCGGGGTTGGTGGCGGCGCAAAAGGGGACATTTCGGTTTGTGGGGGACGAGTCGCTGACCGTGCGGCCAATGGAGAGGATTCGAAAGCCGCTGGAGTTGATGGGCGCACGGATTGATCTGACCGAGGGGCATTCGCCGATGGTGGTGCGCGGTGGGACATTGAAGGGAATAGATTTTGAGACGCCGATCGCCAGCGCGCAGGTGAAGACGGCGGTGTTATTTGGGGGTCTGCAGGCGGAGGGGCTGACGTCGATTGCGGAGAGTGTGCGGACGCGGGACCACTCGGAACATGCACTGCGGGCGTTTGGGGCGGCGCTGGAACGGGTGGATGGGCGACTGCGGATTGCGGGGGGGCAGAAGCTGTCGGCGATTGATGCGACGGTGCCGGGGGACATGTCGTCGGCGGCGTTCTTCTTGTGCGCTGCCCTGCTGTTTGAGGATTCCAACCTGGTGCTGGACGCGTTGGGTATGAATCCTACACGAGCTGCGATGCTGGACGTGATTACGGCGATGGGCGGCGTGATCAAAGTGCTTGACGTGCAGGAGACGCACGGCGAGATGGCAGGAACAATCCAGGTAAATCGCGGACGTGTGTTGGTGGGAATTGATATTGCGGGCGAGCGCGCAGCACAGTTGATCGATGAGTTGCCGGTGATTGCAGCGATCGCCCCTTACACCGTGGGGGGCGTGCGGATTCGGGATGCGAAAGAGCTGCGGGTGAAGGAGAGCGACCGCATTGCCCTGGTCGTAAAGAACCTGCGTGCGATGGGCGCGGAGGTCGTAGAGCACGAGGATGGGATGGATATTCCTGGGGGGCAGACGCTGAGGGGCGGGGTGATTGATTCAGGCATGGATCACCGGATTGCGATGGCGTTTTCGATCGCTGCGCTAAGAGCTGAAGGGGAGACGGAGATTCGCGGTGCGGAGGCGGCGAGCATCTCGTTTCCGGAGTTCTTCACGTATTTGGATGAGCTGGCGATTCGCTGAGGGAGCCGCAATGGACGACCAGGCGAGGGTGGATTCACGGGCGATCGTGCTAACGGAAATCGAGGCGCTGGGAGGTGCGGAGCGCAGCGTACTTGCGTTGTCTCGATGGCTGCTCCAGCACAATCTGCCACACCATTTTGTGACGTATGTGGATCGAGCCGACCTGGCGACTCATGCCGACCATCCGATTACGGTTGTACAGCTTCAACCGGAGTTGAGAGCGACGAAAAAGGTGTTGGCATTGCGGAATTACTTCGCAGCGAGACGTGGTGGACCAGCGCCGTTGATGTCTGGGTTTCAGCCTGCACTTCATGCGACCCTTGCCGGGATCCGGGGCTTTCATTGCCTGATGCACGATACGCCGAGCCTGTTCAGCGATGCGAACTCGCGCACGGCAAAACAAAAGGTCTATCGGCGTCTATCGGATGCCATTGTGTCGTACGGATTACGAAGGGGTGGACGCACCATCGTGACCAGCGAGTATCTGCAGGCGGAGTGCAAGAGGGTGTTTGGCGTAAAGGCGGATATTGCGCGCATGGGAGGCATGAGTGGCGCGGGAGCCTATCACCTGCGCCCTGCACGGGGAACGCTGCGGATGTTGAGCGTCTCGAGGATCGAAGCCAATAAGCGGATCGATTGGATGCTTCGCGCGCTAGCCACTATGGAGCGCGATGCATTGCCTCTGTCGCGGCGTATCGATTGGAGGCTGGATGTAGCGGGTCGCGGGGCACAAATGGACGCTATGCGGGACCTGGCTGAATCGCTGGGGATTGCGGGGCGAGTGCGATTTCTCGGATACGTGAGCGATGCAGAGTTGGAGCGACTGTATGGTGAAGCTCATCTTTTTCTGATGCCGGCCGTTCAAGGCTACGGTATTCCGGCAATTGAGGCGCTCACACGGGGTCTGCCGGTATTGTTGCACCGCGAGTCGGGGGTGAGCGATATTCTTCTGGCGACGCCCTGGGCTACCGTGATCGAGGGTGGAGAAGAAGGAATGCTTCCGGGTATGCGGCGTGGGATTGACTCGGTGATTGCAGGAGCACAGATGGATGCTCCGTTGCCAGCTCTGCCGACCGAGGACCAGTGGGCGGAACGCGTAGCAAGGCTTTGCGGCTGGGTCTAGAGGTCGAGTTCCTGCGGCAAACCTGGCTCCGCCAGATACGCCGGGGGCTGGAGAAGAGCGGGATTGGCTTGTAACTGCTCCAGGAGAGCTGTACCGTGGCCTAATGCCTCGAGGATGCGCAGGTTGTTGGCTGTCTCACTGATGCGCGGATCGACGTGCAGATGCGCCGCCGCTAGCTCCGGGAGAAGCGTGAAGCCGACGCGGGTAGGAGCACCGGCGAGGAGAGCCGACAGGATGATCCTGGGTGGCTTGTTGCCGATGGTGAGCAGGACGGCGTAGCGCTCGCGACCGAAGACGTTTGCACGGCGGATGGCATTCGCTGCAGGAAGGAGCTCGCGCAGAGGGTTTGGCGTCGAGACGATTCGCTCGAGGCCGGGGTGGTTGCGGAGGATATCGAGAGCGACACCGTTGGCGGCGGCGGCTATCCGAGCGCCGGGGATCGTTGCGTGGATTGCCGCGATGAGAGGTGTGGCGTCGACAGCGGCGCCAAGACCGACGGGGTATTGCAGGAGGAGGAAGTTACGTATATCGGCGAGGTCAGGCTGCCGGGGGTGAAGCATGCGCTCGAAGATGCCGAGATTGACGAAGGCAGCGGATTTGAGGACGTTGGCAATAGTAGTTCGAGGATACCAAGGTCCTGCGCACGGCTGCTTGCGGCTACATTTTGTAGCGGCCCATCTCGTCGTCGTTGAGGCTTTCGAGCCAGCGGCGGAGATCTTCGGGGCTAAGGGTGGTGTTGCCGTTGGAGGCTTTGCGGGCGTGCTGGTAGACCTCTTGGGAGACGAAGATGGGGCAGTCGGAACGGAGGGCCAGGGCAATGGCGTCGGAGGGGCGGGCGTCGAGGGCGACCACTTCGCCGGCCTGGTCCATCCAGATGGTCGCGTGGAAGGTATCCTCGCGGAGGTCTCCAACGACGACGCGGGTGACGCGGGCGCTGAGGCCGTCGATGACATTACGGAGCAGGTCATGGGTCATGGGGCGAACAGTCGTGGCCTTTTCGATTTCCAGGGCGATGGCGTTGGCTTCAAAGAGCCCTACCCAGATGGGGAGAACGATTTCGCCTGCGAGATCATTGAGGACGACGATGGGCATCTTGGTGGAGGGATCCATCATGAGGCCACGGATACGAACTTCCACTTCTGGTTCGGGGGCCGGATGTTCGTCGGATTCGGGTTTGAAGCCGGGGAGATGCATGGGCTCTAGTGTAACGCCGGAAGGCAGTGAGTAGACAGTAAGGACTAGCGAGTAGTGGCTAAAGCTATTGGGTTACTGCCTGGATTCGA
>Ga0302150_10000240_pt1 | contig 23174 bp, 17 predicted proteins | sample I_Bog_N1_2_FD_198635 | JGI IMG/M metagenome (GOLD analysis project Ga0302150, IMG submission 198635) | Peat permafrost microbial communities from Stordalen Mire near Abisko, Sweden - I_Bog_N1_2 | ecosystem: Environmental > Terrestrial > Soil > Wetlands > Peat | place: Sweden: Abisko, Stordalen... | reverse complement strand
GGACGCCACCGCCGCCTCACTCACCGCCCCACTCAACAAATGTACCCACCTCGCCTCCCTCGCCCCCGCTTGCCGCGCCATCAACTGCGTTAGGGGTTCTTCCCTCCCCGCCAACCTCTCCAGCACCGACATCACCGCCGCATTGTCATCGAACGCGTACATCCGCTCCGTTCTCGCCCGCAGCTCTGCCGACGTCTGCGCCCCGCGCAGCAGCAGCAGGCACATCACCGCCACTTCATCCCGCCGCAGGTTCAGAACATCCCTCACCCGATGCTCAAACTTCGTAGCCCTTGACTCCGCAATCGTCCGCACCAACCCCAGCTGGTCCAGCTCAAACAGGGCCGTGCGCACATCCGCCTCGCTCAACTCCATCACCGGCTCGCGGCTGCTCTTCTGATTGCAAGCATTCACTAGCGCGTTCAAACTCAGCGGATAATACTCCGGCGTATTGATCTCTTTCTCGATCAACGCACCCAGCACCCGCGCCTCCACCACATTCAGCTCAACCATCCTTCAATCCTATCGAACCCTCGCAGTGCCCCGCCGTACCAACGCTCCCACTAGCCTAAGTGTGACGAATCGAACGTCAATCACCTGCTAAAGTGGTCCCATGCTACGGAGACTGCTTTTCATCGCTCTTCTTTCAGGCACCTTCACCTTGCATGCGCAAACCCCTGCCGATAAGGCTGCCAACGAGGGGATCTGGCAAGGCTACGATGGCGAATGGCGTTACGTTTCACGCCTGCTGGTCTCCCTAGCAGACACTATCCCCGCCGACAAATACGCTTGGCGACCCGCCCCGGGTGTCCGCTCGGTAAGCGAGGTCCTCATGCACATCACCCAGTCGAACTACTACCTCCTCAGCGTAACTGGGCCGAAGATGCCACCCCAACTCGAGTCCAATGATGTTGAGAAAAAAATCGTATCCAAGCCGGAAGTCGTGGCATACCTGAAACAGTCCCTCGACGCAGTCAAGACGGCGCGAGCTCACCTCAAACCTGGCGATCTTCAGCGCAAGGTCAAGATCTACGGCGAAACTGTGGACGTCGACGGCATGTACCTCCGCATCGTTTGTCACGATAACGAACACATGGGTCAACTGATCGCCTACGCTCGCATCAACGGCATTGTGCCACCCTGGTCAGCCGGCGTTGTGCTCCCAAAGTAGGTCACGCCTTAGAAGAGTCAGAACCTGGCAGGCTTCCGTCAGCAATCCCTGTCTCGACAGCGCAAGCCTTCGATCGCGAAAGGAACCGCACTCCCGTCCCAGCCTCCAGCGAGAAGCTGTCGATGTCTCCGGGAATGGCATCCAGCACCAGCTGCGTCCTGCTCAAATACTCCGCCTGCGCGTGCCCCACATAAAACGGCGTATCCTCCACCGTCCCAAACAGCACATCCCTCGCCCCCACCCGAAACTCCCCCAACCGAAAACAAAGCGGCACACTCCCATCGCAGCATCCCCCCGACTGATGAAACATCAGCGGCCCATACTTCTCCTTCAACTCCCGAATCAACGTCACCGCCGCCGCCGTAGCTACCATTGCTTCCGCCATCCTCCACCTCCTTCGTCCACGAATGAGTATGGACCTCCCCGCAACCCTTAGCCAGCCACACGAAACATACTCTCTGCCCTTCCCCCCAGCCGATGACCACGCTTATCTCCCACCAGCCCTTTTCTGTGTCCCTTCCAAACTTTTGCATCCCGATTGCGCCAGGCCTGCGTATATAAGTAAAAACGCCGCTTTCAACCGAATCCGAAAAGTCTTCCGATTCACCTCAGTTGGGGAGAAAGGTGCGAACAAAGCGGGGCACAATCTCAATAGGGAGAATTGCAGACGTGGAAATTACCACTACAGAATTGGCATCGCTGAAGCGTCAGGTCAAACATCTTCAGATCATGTGTGCATCCTGCCTGCTCTTGCTGGTCGTCGTGGGAACCTCGGGGTTTGCCCTCCAGGAGAAAGCCGGCGACCGTGCCACTGTCCTGCATCTGCGCGGTCTGGTGATCGAGGATGAACAGGGCCGCCCCCGCATTCTTCTGGGTTCCCCGACACCGACGACAGCTGGCCGCAAGCGCCCTGAACCAGTGGACGGCATCGTCTTACTGGGGCCAAACGGTGCTGACCGATTCGTCGTGTCCTATCCCGGTTACGAGCCGCAGGTGCTCGGTAAGGTGGCGAAACGCACCTATGACGCTCCGAGCGCTGGATTCATGATCAACGATGCGGACGGCAACGAACGGATCGGCCTCGGCACTTCCGATGACGGCACTCGCTCCGTTCTCGGCATGGACTACTCTGACCGCGACGCCATGGGCCTGGTCGTCTCGCCCAACTTCACCGGGCTTGCGATGTTCGCAAGAACTGGACCCCATAACGACCAGATCACCATGGGCATCACAAAGAACGGCACAGCCACGGCCAAGCTAGCCAACACCGATGGGGATGAGGGCATCATCGCCGACGTGCAGAAGGACGCAATCCTCAAGCTGCAGGTTCGAAACCCTAAGACGTCAAAACTCGAAGACGTGTCCGGCAAGCTCCTTCCCTAAATCCAACTCATCTGCCCGTTGCCTTATTCATAACGGTCCCGTCGTCATGAATGGGTTGCCGCCCACGCCACCGGCCCCCACCCCAGCTAAAATCAAACCTGCGTGCCAAACTCTCCCCATCCCGACGCTCCCACCTTCTCCGAACCCTCCGCCGCGTCGAGCGTCTCAGAGAAGTTTGATGTATCGAGCTTTTCCGAAACCTTCGATGTTCTAGTAGTCGGCGCCGGCCACGCCGGTTGCGAAGCAGCTGCAGCCGCAGCTCGCATGGGTCTTCGGACCGCCCTCTTCACCCTCAACCTAGACCTCATCGCCCAGATGTCCTGCAACCCCGCCATTGGAGGGGTCGCCAAAGGCCACCTCGTCCGAGAAATCGACGCCCTCGGCGGCATAATGGGCGAAGTCGCCGACAGCTGCGGCATCCAGTTCCGCCTCCTCAACACCTCCCGAGGCCCCGCTGTCTGGAGCCCCCGCGCCCAATGCGATAAGGCCCTCTACCGCACCAAAATGCGCGAGAAGTTAGAGTCCATCCCCAACCTCTTCATCAAGCAAGCCGAAGTAATCGACCTCGTCATCGAGCAGACTGGCGAGTCAGCAAGTCCCCGACTCAGCGATTCACCAAATCACCCGCTCGGCCAGTCAACAATTCACCCACTCAGCGATTCGGCTTTGAAGGGGCACGGCTTCAGCCGTGCCATTTCCGCCGCTGAAGAAGACCGGGCTTTAGCCTCCGAGGGAACGCCCCACATCACCGGCGTCCTCCTCCGCGACGGCCGCCGCATCGCCGCCAGCGCTGTCATCGTCACCACCGGAACCTTCCTCAACGGCCTCATCCACTGCGGCGAGCAACGATACACCGCCGGCCGCTCCGGTGAACCAGCCTCCGTCCTCCTCGGCGAATCCCTGAAAAAACTAGGCCTCCGCGAAACCCGCCTAAAAACCGGCACACCACCCCGCCTCGACGGCCGCACCATCGACTGGTCCAAATTCGAAGAGCAACCAGGCGACGCCGATCCCACCCCGTTCAGCTTCCGCTCCCTACAAGCTCTCTCAGATCCAACCTCGAAGGGGCACGGCTTCAGCCGTGCCATCAGCGACTCCACCGAGGAAGGGGCTTCAGCCCCTGAGGGAATATCTGCCTCCGCCCACTGGACACCGCCCCTCCGCCAGATCTCCTGCCACATCGCCACAACAACCTCGGAGACCCTCGCTCTCATCCGAGCCAACGTCCACCGATCCCCCATGTTCACCGGCCAGATCGAAGGCGTCGGCCCGCGCTACTGCCCCTCCATCGAAGACAAGATCGTCCGCTTCCCCGACAAGACCTCCCACCAGTTCTTCCTCGAGCCCGAAGGCCTCAACACCCACGAGGTCTACATCAACGGCATGAGCACCTCGCTCCCCATGGACGTTCAGCAAGCCATGGTCCGCAGCATCCCGGGCCTCGAAAACGCAGAGATGCTCCGCCCCGGCTACGCCATCGAATACGACGCCATCGACCCGACAGAACTAGACCGCACCCTCCGCGTAAAGAAGTTCACAGGCCTCTACTTAGCCGGGCAGATCAACGGCACCAGTGGCTACGAAGAAGCCGCCTGCCAAGGCTTAATGGCCGGCATCAATGCAGCCCTCTTCGCAAGGTCTTCCTCTTCCGCCGCCACCAAGACGCTGTCCTCTCGACCGGAGTCCATCTCCCAGACTCCGTCCTCTCGACCGGAGCGAAGCGAAATGGAGAGACCCCTGTATTCTGCCGACACCACCGACAATCTTGACGAGGTCCACGCTTCGAAGGGGCACGGCTTCAGCCGTGCCATTGAAACCAACCTGCAAGATGGGGCTTTAGCCCCTGAGGAAACCCAGCCACAGACCTTCACGCTAGATAGAACCGAAGCCTACACCGGCATCCTCATCGACGATCTCATCAGCAAGGGCACCGACGAGCCCTACCGCATGTTCACCTCCCGCGCCGAGTTCCGCCTCCATCTCCGCATCGACAACGCCGACACCCGCCTAACCCCCCACGGCCGAGGCCTCGGCCTAATCGACGACCGCTCCTACGCCGCCTTCGAAGCCAAACACCACCGCGCCGAAGCCCTCAAGACCCTCCTCGAAACCACCCGCCTCACCGACCCCGACCTGGCCGCCCTCGCCCCCGATCTGTCATCTCGACCGGAGGCCGCGCAGTTTGCGGCCGTAGCGGAGAGACCTGCAGCTCCTCCGGCACAACCCCTCAAGGGCGACCTCTTCGCCCAACTCCTCAAGCGTCCCGCCACAACCATCGAAACCCTCCTTCCCCTACTCCTCCCCCGCATGGCAACTAACCCAGCCTTTGCCCCCTGGCTGTCCGCAATCGCTTCCGCGTCGTCTCTATCCCCTATCCCCCATCCCCTATCCCCTGCTCTACCCGCCTGGGTCCGCAACGAGCTCAAGACTGTAGAAACCACCATCAAATTCGCCGGCTATCTAGCGCAGCAGCAGCGCAGCATGGCCCGCCTCCGCGCCGACGAAGCCCGAGCCATCCCCGCCTGGTTTGACTATCGCGCCTGCAGCGGCCTCTCCCGCGAGATGGTAGAAAAGCTAGACCGCGTCCGCCCCCTGACGCTAGGCCAGGCCAGCCGCATCTCAGGAGTAACTCCGGCCGCCTGCTCCCTCATCCAGGTCTTCCTCGAAATCCAGGCCCGCGGCCGCACCGCCTAAGATCTCTGCACAACCATCGTTCTTAAAGGGCGGAACTCGCTTTGAAGGGGCGGGACTTTAGTCCCGCCGTAAACTCGCGAGATCAATCCGGCTTTAGCCGCCGAGGGAAGCCTAACCCACAGTCCTGGTAGGGAGAGCCGCCTCCGCTCACCTTTCGGCTGTCGCCGACTGACGCGATATAGTTTTACTCGCGCCCCATCGCGCGAACGAGGCTCCATGAAACTTACCCGCCGCCAGACCCTCCATCTCCTCGCCGCAGCCGCGCCCGCCTTCGCTCTCCGCAACACCTTCGGTCAGAACCGGAACCAAACCATCGGCCAATCGCCCGCCACCCCGCCCCTGCGCGTCACCCCCGGCCCCTACACCAACACCCGAGCCTCCCTCCGCGCCTACACCACGCCCGACTGGTTCGCCGACGCCAAGTTCGGCATCTGGGCTCACTGGGGCCCCCAATCCGCCATCGGCGACGGCGACTGGTACGCCCGCAACATGTACATCGAAGGCACCGACCAGTACAACTACCACCTCAAGCGCTTCGGCCCCCAATCCAAGACCGGCTACAAAGACCTCATCCCCTTCTTCACCGCCGACAAGTGGGATCCAGAACACCTCATGGATCTCTACCAGAAAGCCGGAGCCAAATACTTCTTCTCCATGGGAGTCCACCACGACGGCTACGATCTCTGGAATTCCAAATACCAGCCCCGCTGGAACTCCGTAGCCTCCGGCCCGCACAAAGACATCGTCGGCCTCTGGGCCGCAGCCGCCCGCAAGCGAGGCATCCGTTTCGGAGTCTCCGAGCACCTCTCCAACGCCTTCGACTGGTTCGCCCCCTCACACCTCGCCGACACGAAAGGCCCCTACGCCAGAGTCCCCTACGACGGCCAGAATCCCGCCTTCGCCGACCTCTACCATGACTACTCCGGCATGCCTGCCAACTTCGCCCAGTCCATCAAAGACGACGCCATGGGACGCACCGCACCCGACTGGTGGAAGCTCCAATACTTCAACCGGGTCAAAGACCTCCTCGACCAGCACCAGCCCGACCTCGTCTACACCGACGGAGGCATCGAGTTCGGAGAGTACGGCCTGGCCACCGTAGCCGAGCTCTACAACGTAGGACCGTACTCCTACCAAAGCAAGTCCGAAGCCATCTACTTCAGCAAAACCCCCACCGACTGCCCCGACGCCACCTCCTGCGTCATCGACCACGAGCGCAGCGTCCTCAACGAGATCGATCCCCGCCCCTGGCAAACCGACACCTGCATCGGCGAGTGGCACTACAAGCTAGGCACCACTTACAAGACGCCGAAAAAAGTCATCGACCTCCTCGTCGACATCGTCAGCAAAAACGGCAATCTCCTTCTCAACATCCCACTCCCGGCCTCCGGCGAGCCCGACGCCGAAGAGCTCCGCATTCTCGAAGCCATCACCCAGTGGACATCCATCAACGGCGAAGCCATCTACGCCACGCACCCCTGGAAGATCCACGGCGAAGGCCCCTCCACCAAGGTCATCATCAAGCCCAGCGGCCAGGAGTTCGACCCTAACGAAGGCAAGCAGCCCGACCTCACCTATCAAGACATCCGCTTCACCACCAAGGGCAAAGCCCTCTACGCTCTCGTCCAGGGCTGGCCGCCCTCGGAACTCATCATCCAATCGCTAGCCACCAACAGTCCGCACGACCCCGGCAAGATCCTCGACGTCCGTCTCCTCGGCCGCGACGAACCCCTCCGCTACACGCAAGATCCCACCGGCCTCCGCGTAACCCTACCCTCCACTCCCACCGCGGCCTCCAACCTCGGCATAGCCCTCCGCCTCAACCTAGCCTAGGCCCCATCCAAGCTCCCGTCATGGTTGGGCATTGGCCGACCTGGACGCGTTCTTCGTTAACCGCTTCCCAATGAACTCCTGGAGTACATTGCCGCCAGCTCTGCCTGCGAAGCCGAGCGCGGCGTTCGTAAAGACCAGATTCACTCCTCGGTCTGCATGGGGATAGTACGCATTCGAGAGTGCACCCGAACCCATGATCCCCAAGATATAGGCGTAGTTCGGCACGTTCTTTCCGCTGTCGCCGCGCGTGATCCACGCATTACTGATTGCGTGATACAAGCGCGACTTCTTCGTTCCGGTGCCCTGATAGAAGTAACGCGGGTCCTCGTGAAAGAGCGAAGCAAACACATAGTTGCTTAGGTAGTCGCTTGTACGCCCATCTCCAAACTGTGCAGCCCACCGCTTACCGTAACCTGCGGCACCTTGCCCGTACCCGGCGAAGGAATTATTCGCCTGCTCGATGCCCGCTGCGGCGCTGACCCCAACAAACGTAGTCCAATCCAGCGTTTCATGTGTCGCCAGGGAGAACTTCTGCTTCGAGGTAAGAGGTGCGGGGTCCTTGACGTAACTCACGTAAAAGTTTGGCACGATGCCAAAAAGACGCTGCTTCTCCTCTGCCTTGATCTGCGCAGCGGCAATCACCTCGGTGGGGCGCACGGTGATCTCTGTATCTGCCGAAGCGATGGGCAACGAGATATTGGGAACTTCGTATGTCTGCTGAGCCGATAAGCTGAATTTCTCCGAGGTAAACGTCGCAAAGCCCTTGGCGCTGATAAACACCATGTACAAGCCTTCCGGAAGCTTCGTAAAGATGAATTCACCGCTGCCCCCAGACTGCATGGTGCCTACTTGCGATCCGTCCCCATGAGTCAGGACCACCTGCGCCCCTGGAATGGCTGCTCCACTTGTGTCCAGAACAACGCCCGATACCGTCGCGGAACCTTCCACAGAATTGGTTTGCGCGGCTTCCTCAGACGCGACCCTTCGGGGCAGGGGCGCATCCGGCAGCGAACTCGTGCTCATTGCGGATGTGCGAGTCAGTTGTTGGGCGCGCGCCGTAGCCGTCGCCACACATAGCAGCAAAAGTGATACATACGTGAAAAAGGCTGAAAATTGGAACCGTTCAACCTCTTTGAACCCTGACCTGCGGATTGCTACATGTGCGGATTCGAGACCCACCCTAAGATCAGGCGCGGCGTAACGGCGACGAGACAATTGCTACCTCAACATTCTTTTCAATAGGGCTTTCGTAGCAAATGTCAGCGATTGACATGTCTGCACCGATCGCAGAATCACTACCGCTTAGACGTCCCCCCGATGGTTTGGTCTCCGCATGGTGAAGAATTCTCCGCCAGAATTGCCGGATTGAGATTGCCGGGTGCCGCATCCGTACACTCTTCTGCGGGCGTGTAGGTTCGCGCTTCCGCTCGCGACGTGCAATGGAGACACCCCGCGAAGTTACCTCAACGGCTCACAGGTTCCCTTCAAACAAGTCTCAGCCCGGATTCCGCTCCCGCTCCCGAACCTGCGCAGCGGCATTCAACCCATCCAGCCCCGAGCTCAACGTCGACGCATTGAACGACTGGTCCTGCGCCGTGATCAGCCCGGCCCAATCAAAGCCAATCACGTCATAAATGTTGCGGTCGTTCTCCCAGATCGAGCTCGCGTTCTTGTCGATAAACTCCCGATACGTCTGGTCGCCGGTCACTTGGTAAAGAGCATCCAGGTTCCGGATAAAAATCCCCTTGAACTGCGTCTGGTCGGGGTTCTGGCTTGGGCACGAGCCCGAGCACGGCTCCATCAGTATGCCGTTCGAGTTCACCAGCGTGCCGATGGCGGCGTCAGCAATCTGCTTTGCCTCCGTGAGATACGTTTCGTCATGGGTCGCCTTGTACAGCGCAGCGAGGCCGCCAAGAATCACGCCCTGGTTATAGGTCCATGTCGTCTGACCGTTGTTCTGACAAGTAGTCGTCAGCCCATCGTTGATCAAATTCGACGAGTTGATCAGCCCGCTCGCATTGAACCAGGCCAACTCCTTTTGCGCCCATTGCAAGTAGGTCGCCTGGTGAGTCTCCAGATAAAGCCGCGCCGACAACTCCAAAAACAATTCATTCGTAACCGAGTTCTGATACGCATTCGTGGTCTGCCATATCAGGCCGCCGCCGCACGTTCCAGACTGCCAAGCCCCCGTCACATACGAGTGAATCTTCTCCGCCATCTGCAAGTAAGCAGGGTTACGCGTCAGCTCATACGCATCGATCCAGGTAAGCGCCCACCACTGGGTATCGTCATACGCCGTGTCGATAAAATTTCCCGGCGTCGGAGGAGGAGCCTCATTCACTGCCACCGCAAACGTGTTCGAAACGTCGCTCAAGTACGTCCGCGAACCCGTGATCTTCATATAGTCAATCACCGAATCCAGCGCGTTCGCCGAGTTCCACCACCCCGTCGTATTGAACAGCCCCGTCGAAGAGTCATAGTAGGTCTGCAGCTCCTGCACGGCAGCCTCAGCTTTCCCTTCGTCGCCTCTGAGTTTATCAGTAGAAACCTGCGGGCTCGGCGTCGAGTTCCCCTCCGAACTAGTCGCCACAACGGTCGCGTAGAAGACCCTGTCGCGGCCATCTCCGCCCGGAATTTGGACGCTCACGCTAGTAGCCGCCCCGCTGCCGCAGCCCGAAACCGTAGCACTCGGCTTCGAATAGTTCTCCGCAAACGGCTGCGCCGTCACATACACGTCGTACCCCGTAATCGTCGGCAGCCCACTCCCACTGCACTGTGCAGGGGCGCTCCAGCTAACCTTGACGTTATCCCTCCACAGCAACTCAGCCCGCACGCCCGTAGGAGGCATTGGAGCCGGCACCACCTGGGTAAACGTCACATCCTTGAAGTAAAGCGTCACCGCCGACGTGCCATTTGTATCCGTATCCACCAGCTGGAACTGCGGCGTACTCGGAGCCACCACCACCGTATTCGGAGCCAGCGCCAGCACCGTCTCGCTGATCGTCTGATAGTTCGGAGTCAGCACCACCGGCGCGGACGAAACATTCTCATTCCCATCCCAAACCGTAATCCCCACCGTCCCTGTCCCTGCCACCGACGCCGACACCTTATACGTATCCCCCGGCACAAACGGCGGATACGTATAAATCCAATCCGAGTGCCCCAGCGCAGCGCTCACCTGCCATTCAATTGCAGGCACACTCTCATAGGTCGTCGAGGTGAGCGTGGAATCCTGCCCGCCATACGCCGTCTGCCACAGCCCCAACCCACTCGCCGGCCCCACCAGCGTCACCGTCGGCTTCGTAAAATAAACATTCACGGCGGACGTCCCGGTATCCGGGTCCAGAATCTGAAACTGCGGGTTCGGAGAAAGCACAGCCGTCGTCACGCTCACCGTCTGGAACGCCGAGGTCAGTTGAATGGCCGCCCCCGGAACATTCGCCTCCCCATTCCAGATGTTGAGCGCCGCCGTCCCTGACCCCGCCAGTTGAACCGTGAACGTGTACACCTCGTCGGTAGCCAGCGGCAGCGTGTCATTCACCCAATCCGAATGCCCCAGCGCGGAACTCACCTGCCACTGCAAACTTGGCTGCCCCGCATATGTAACGGACGTGAGCGATGCATCCTGACCGCCGTAAGCCATCGACCAGTCCGCCAACGCCAGTGGCAGCGTGGTCGTTCCCGCCTGACCCCACATCGGCTGTACAAGCGAAAGCCCCAACAAGAGGAAGACTGCGGAGACAAAACGAACGATCTGCGAGCTCACCCCTTGAACCAAGCTCTTCTTCCTTTGCGTCGGGCAAAACTTGATGATCCACGGCATGCCAACCTCCAGAAGTCCCGTTCTCTTGCAGTTACCAACCACCCGCATTGCAGCTTGCCGCTGAGACCCGCGCAGTGGTAACGCTTCCACCGCTACGGTAGCGTTTCCATGAGTGACGGAAATTCTTGTCCGCACGACTAGGAACTGTCAAGCCCTTTCTTCGGCCTGGACCTCGCGAACGACGACGTTTGCACAAACTCCCCTTCCCCAACCAACGACCTCTGCGCGAAAGTCTCCTGCTAAACCTTCAACCCTGATCGGGCCGAATCTTACGACTCCCTAACGTCGCGGGGTATATCCTCCCTCTGTACGCGAAAGGCTCCACCATGCCGGTAGTCCTCATCCTTGTCTTCGTCATTGGCATCTTCGTTCTCGTCCTCATCGCCAAGACCTACTACCAGGTCCGCACCTTTACCGCCGGCGTCGTCGAGCGCTTCGGTAAATTCGACCGCATCACCCGTCCCGGTCCGCACCTCCTTCTCCCCTTCGCCGAGCGAGTCTACTTCGTAGACCTGCAGGTCAAGCAGGCCCAGTTTCAAGTCGAAACCAAGACCCACGACAATGTCTTCGTACAGATCCCGGTCAGCGTCCAATACCAGGTCCTCGACGACAAGATCTACGACGCCTTCTACCGTCTCTCCGCCCCTCAGAAGCAGATCGAGTCCTTCGTCTTCAACAGCATCCTCGGCCACGTCCCCAAGCTCACCCTCGACGAAACCTTCGAGCAGCAGTCGGGCATCTCCGTAGCCGTCAAAAACGAGCTCGACTCCATCATGTCCGGCTTCGGCTTCAACATCCTCACCGCCCTCGTCACCGACATCATCCCCGACATCAAGGTCAAGGCCGCGATGAACGACATCAACGCCGCCCAGCGCGCACAGGTCGCGGCGCAAGCCCGCGGCGAAGCCGAGAAGATTCTCAAGGTCAAGCAAGCCGAGGCCGAAGCCGAATCCAAAGCCCTCCAGGGCAACGGCATCGCCCGCGAGCGCCAGGCCATCATCGACGGCCTCTCTGCCTCCATCGAGCACTTCCAGCAAGGCGTCCCCGGCTCCTCCGCCGGAGAAGTGATGGCCCTTGTCCTCCTCACCCAGTACTTCGACACGCTGCGCGACATCGGCACCCGAGGCGGCACCAACACCCTCTTCCTGCCCAACAATCCCGGAGCCTCGAACGACTTCCAAACCCAAATCCTCGCCGGCCTCCGTGGCGGAGCCATCCCCAACGCCCTCGGCCCCGACGCGCCACGCCCCATCGAACCGCCGCGCCCCTACAATCCCCCAGCCCCACCCCCAGGAACCCCCGGCACCCCCAACCCCTACACCGGCGTGTAGCACAGGGAGGATACCCCATGCAGGAAGGCATCCAGAGCTGCATCAGCCGTTACTCCGTCGATGAGTCCGTCAACCGCCTCGAGGCTCTGCTTGCAGCAAAGGGAGTGAAGCTATTCTGCATCATCGACTTCTCCGGTGACGCGAAAGCCGCCGGTTTCGACATGCGCCCAACCAAGCTGCTGATCTTTGGAAACCCCAAGGCCGGAACGCCTCTCATGCTCGAGACCCCAAGCCTAGCCCTCGACCTCCCTTTACGCCTGCTGATCGCAGAATCCCCAGACGGCAAAGTGATCGTCTCCTGGAACGACGCCTCCTGGCTGCAGCAGCGCCACGGCTTCTCCCCAGACCTCATCTCCAATCTCGCGGCGGCAAAAAACTTCGCCGAGATCCTGTCCACATAAAGAGCTCTGACGCAGCGAAGGCCGGAATGAAGCCGCAGCAGCACTCACGCAAGTCGCACGCCCTAACCCCGCCCCAACCGCTCTACGGCCTTCCGCCGCCAACACTCCATCGCATGGTCATTCACCAACCCGGCGGCCTGCATCCACGCATACACAATCACCGGCCCCACAAACTTGAACTCCCGCATCTTCAGCTCCTTCGACACCTTCTCCGACAACTCCGTCGACGCCGGAATCCGCACACGCTTCTCCGACCCGCCCGTCTGATCCCACGAATCCTGTACTGGCCGCCCACCCACCAATCCCCAGATCCACTCGGCAAACCCCTCCCCCGATCTCTCCATCTCGTTGTAAATCTTAGCTCCGGCAATCGTCGCCTCAATCTTCGCCCGAGCGCGCACAATTCCCTCATCCGCCATTAGTCGAGCGATATCCGTCTCGCCAAACCGCGCCACCTTCTTTGGATCAAATCCCTTGAACGCCCTCCGAAACCCCTCACGCTTGCGCAGAATAATGTTCCACGAGAGCCCCGCCTGGAAGCCTTCCAGCATCAGCAACTCCCACAGCGCCCGCCCATCGCGCAGAGGAACGCCCCACTCCTCATCGTGATACGAGCGCATGCCCGCATCACTCTCCGCCCATCTACACCGCTGCACCGGATCTTGCGCCGTCTTCGCCATAGCGACTATTCTGCCTTATCCGCACCTTGGCCGTCGCAATGGCTCCCGAGACCCACCTCTCCGGGACGGCGGAGCTACCGCTTCTCCAACTCCGCCGAGAGCTTCGCAACTTCTTCCGAAAGCTTATGAGCCTCGTGCCCGTGCTCCATCGCCAGCCGCGAGTGCTCATGGGCTCCCAGGTGATCATTCATGTTGTGCGAAGCCGCAGCGGCCTCATGGGCATGCGCCGCTTGAAGATGTCGTTCGGCAGCCGCCGAGTGATGAGTAGTAGGCATATCGATAAATCCTCTTTACGCTAAGATGCCATCCCCACCCTCGAGGAAGCCCACCCGGCGGCAAGCACTCACTCGCTTCCGACCTCAACCCTTCGATGGATGCGCATCGGGAGCTTGACCCTCTAGACTTCGCTCCATGGCGATCCCGACTGAACCGATTGGCCGCATCCCACGCCCACCCTCCCTCATCCGCGCTGTCGCTGCCTTCCACACAGGTCAACTCTCTGAAGAAGCCCTCGAGCAGGAGCAAGCAGAGGCCCTCCGAGATACGATCCAACGCCTCGAGCAGACCGGGTCCCCGGTCATCACCGACGGCGAACAGACCAAGCCAAGCTTCGCCACCTATCCCCTTGCCGGTCTCAAGAACCTCGCACCCGACGGAGTCGTGATTCCCTTTGCCGACGGTCATACCCGTCAGTTGCCCCGGCTGACCGCGTCCCCATTTCATTACGAAGTCCACGCGGCGAGCTATCTGCGCGCCGCCCGTGCCTACACCCATCGGCCTATCAAACAAGCGGTCATCTCAGCCTCCGCAATGAGCCTGCTCTATCCGCCGCAGGAGATACCCGGATATCCTCGCGAAGCCTTCCTCGCCGACCTCATTGCGGAAGCAGCCGAAGATATCCGCGGAGCCCTCGACGCCGGCGCCGCCAACGTGCAAATCGACTTCACCGAAGCCAGGCTCTCCCTCAAGCTCGATCCCTCCGGCAACCTGTTGCGCAGCTTCGTAGCGCTCAACAACCAGGTCCTCGAGAGCTTCACGCCCACGGAACGCCTGAGCATCGGCGTCCACGTCTGTCCCGGTGGAGATCACGATTCCACCCACAGCGCAGACGTTGATTACGCAGCGTTGCTCCCTGAACTCTTCCAGCTAAATGTGGGGCGCTTCTATTTGCAGATGGCCAGCGAGCCCGATCGTAAGCGAGTCCTCGGAACCGTAAAGCAAGTTCTCCAACCCCATCACCTCGTCTTCATCGGTGTGATCGACCCCATCAACCCCGGCATCGGAACCCCGGCAGAAGTACAAGCCCGGATTCTGGAAGCAGCCGCCATTCTCCCCATAGCGCAACTCGGAACCACAGACGACTGCGGCTTCTCACCGTTTGCCGACGACACCTCCACAGCCCGCGACATCGCATTCAGCAAGATTCGCGCCAGAGTCGAGGGAACCGAAATCGCCTCGCGCGAGCTAGGTGTCTGAGAACCTGTCATAACCATAATCGCGGGTCATCTCGACCGAAGCCGCGCGGCTTCTTGCGTGGCGGAGTGGAGAGACCTGCATCTTCGCATCCCCCAAAGAGAAAGGCGCCCGGTTCCCGGCGAACCTCCGCCATCGAACCAAGCGCCTCTTGGATCCCTAATCCCTGTTTCTTAGCAGTTGAAGTTGACTTCCTCAGTCTCTTCCACGCCATATCGCCGCAGCAGGTTCGGTAGATTCTGCGAGAACGCCGCACGCGGCATCACCACATCACAACCTGCCTCTACCGCCTTCGCCTTCAGATCGCCCTGCAGATGCGAGAGGAATCCGATGATCGATGCCGACCGCTTCAACTTCGTCTTCAGCTTCGGAATCAGCGTCAGAGGCTTCGCATTCGCATTGTTCAGGTCGAATACGATCAGCGCCGGCTTGTTCTCTTCGCTCTCCGTCAGCGCCGCGACCGCTTCCTTCTCGTTCTTGATGAATGACACCTTCACACCCAGCTTCTTTGCCGACTCCTGGATCTTCGCCTGGAAGAACAGCTCTTCGATAAAGAAGTAGATGTGCGTCTGCGCTCCCTCGGGAATCGGAATCGGTCGTGGCATCGAGCGATCGATCGGCTGGGAATCTCCTGTGTGTCGATGCCCGCTTCTCCGCCCCTGTCCGGGCAGCTGGATCGTCGACGGAGGTGTATCGCCAAATTCTCCCGAAGCCCGATAACTGTGATCCATGGGACCTACGAAACCGCGTTCGCGTTGTTGTCCGCCTCCGCCGCACTTGCCCTTGCGCTTGAAACCGCCGGACTGGTTGCCGAAGTTATCCGGTCGATAGCCTCCGCCACCGCCGTAGCCTCCGCCATTCCCGTTCGACGAGCTCGCCTCCGCACGGAAGTCGTTGCCCGGATTCTCGTTCCGGGCGCCGCCACCACCGCTTCCGCCACCGGGTCGCCGTTCGCGATCCCTGAATTTCTTCTTCCAGCGCTTACCGGCCGGGCCTTGCCCCTGCGGCTGACCGCCGCCCTGACCAGCACTTTGTGGCCGGCGAGCCTGTTGTGGCGCAGCCGATGCTGCCAGCGCCAGGCTCTCGCCCTCCATCACCAGCGGCACAGCCTGCGGGCTCGCTTCGCCGTCGCCACCGGCAACAGCAGGGCCATCCCCCGGAACCTTGCTCTTCCGCTTGCGACGACGTCGCCGGCTGCTCTTGCTCTGACCCATCCCCGGCCCGGGCTGGCCTCCGTCATTGGCCCCCTCAGACTCCGAACCTTCGAAGTCGCCGTTGCCATAATCGCCGCCGCTATACTCCTCCGTCGCGTTGTACGACGAAGTATCTACTGCATTCTGCTCTGCCATGGTGCTGTGGTTTCCCCTTGCAATTGGGTGCTTGAGGCGTATCGGACATGCCCCTGTCTTGGTCCTTCGGTCCTCATCGGACTCGACCGGGACTGTCTCCGAAACGGGTCAATCGTAGTCTCTCTCAAGCGTTGACTCGAAGATGATTTGTCGTGCTTTGCCAATGAATATTACCGCATCTGGACCCCTGCGCCCCCGGGACCATTTCCTGCCCGTTCCCTGCTCGGCCCCTCTGCATTCCTGGCCCGCCTGCCTGCCCGGCAATCGGCTTGCTGCCTTTGAACTACTCGTCCATTCCAAAATTCACTATGGGAGATCAAACCCTCGCTTGCGCTTTCAATCAAAAAAGCTCGGAACTTCCATCCCAACTCTGCTCAGCCCTCGTCCTCGCCTACGGCTCAGCTTTCTGTTTCACTCTCGGAGCGACTCTTCTGTTCGCCAGGTTTGATTGAACCTCATTTTGCCCAGAATCCTGGTCCAGATCTCCGTAGCATGCTATCGGTTGATCCTGGAACTGATCGCGGAGCCTAATTCTGGAGCGCTCGATTACGATCCTCGCAACCCATATGCCTCACTCTATACGATCGGGCATCTGCGGGAATCCACGCCATTGCTCTGAAAACTCATCGGGTAACGCAACTACCGGACGACACACGGCACCGTATAGACCCCTAAGCCTGCGGAACATCACGATCTTACGCCCGGAGGTCGAGAAGCGCAACTAGAAAAGAAATCAGACCCACGCCCCCCATCACCCGGCCGGACGCCGATCCCCAAATCCGGCCCAGAATCCCAGCCCCCTGAAAGCCCTTGGGCCATCCCCCCTCCCCGGAAAGATGGCCCTAGCCCCTAACAGCCAGTCACTGGCCTCCAGAATAGCTCTCTCGGTGCCGAAGCTCCCGGAGAAGCCTTGCTTGGTCGGGGGAGATCCCTCTATATGGGGATTTCTACTTCCCTTACCCGTGAACTGCTCAGGCTCCAAACATTGCGAGTCAAGCGCTTCGATGAGCAGCCTGATCTCGAACACTTGTCATATATGCAATCCCCGTACCAAACTCAAATCATCAATTCCCCCACAAAACCTCGTGCCGCTTCGGGCGAAGCCACCAAAAAACGGAAGTTCCGCCTGCCAACCTCCGCTTTTCGGAAGACTCCAGGCCTCCTCCCTGCGATTGATTGCCCAGATCAATTGACCCCACACAGTCGGTCTCCTATAATTGCGGTCAGCCGACTGTCCTCTCGCGCCCGCGACCCTGTCCTTCATCTTTTTCGATGACCAGATAGATCAAGCGGGCAACACTCTCCGAGTGTTCTTACGGGCGAAGGAAGGTGCGGCAGCCTTCCCAGCGGCGCTTTGCGCCGGGACTGACCCAGCCGATTTCTCCGGAATCCGGATCCTTGTAAGGAGTCTCAAACACCGCATGAACCGTACCTTTGTCTTTGCTACTGCGCTGGCAACCGGCCTCGCAGCCTCCTCCCTCCTGGCTCAAACCTCCAAAGCCCCGGCAACCACCCCCCGCCCTGCAGCTCCTGCCGCACAGGCCGAAGTCAAGCCCGAAGCGATTCCCGCAAAGGTTGCCGTCATCGCTTTCGAACAGGGCGTCGTCGCGACCAACGAAGCCCAGCGCGCCACCCTCGAGGTTCAGAAGAAATACGAGCCCAAGAAGACCGCCATCGACTCCCAGTCGGCTGAACTCGAGTCCCTCAAGAAGCAGTACCAGGCTCTCCCCACCACCATCCCGGACGAGGAGCGTGCCGCACGTCTCAAGACCATCGATGACAAGACCAAGGCTCTCCAGCGCGATGTCGAAGATGCCACGAACGCCTACAACACCGATGTCCAGGAAGTCCTCGGCAAGGTCGCGCAGAAGTTCGGCGGCACGGCAGTCAAGTATGCCCAGGAGCACGGCTTCACGCTCCTCCTCAACATCGGCGGACAGCAACAGCTTCCCACCGTCCTCTGGTGGCAGCGTGAAACCGACATCACCCAGGCCGCGATTGATGCCTACAACGTAGCCTCCGGCGTCGCAGCTCCTCCGCCGCAGGCTCCTACCGCAGCACCGCGTCGCTCCCCCGCAGCCGCACCCCACCAGTAACTCGCGGTAGCGCAATGCAGAGACAAAAAAGGATGGAGGCCTCAGGGCCTCCATCCTTATTTTCCATAACCCTCAGAACCTTATTTGAAAACCTCGATACGCTTGTTCTGCCAGCCTGGCGCTCCCGTTGGCCGCGAACCAAATCCCTTCCTCCCGACCAACGGGAGGACTGGCCGAAGGCAGTAAAAGGGCGTGCGAACGCCCTACTCTTCGCCCACCTTCAACACCGCAAGGAACGCCTCCTGCGGAATATCCACCTTCCCAATCCGCTTCATCCGCTTCTTGCCTTCCTTCTGTTTATCCAGCAGCTTTTTCTTACGGCTGATATCCCCGCCATAGCACTTCGCAATCACGTTCTTTCGAATCGCCGTCACCGTCGATCGCGCAATCACCTTCGACCCAATCGCCGCCTGGATCGCCACCTCAAACATCTGCCTCGGAATCAGCTCGCGCATCTTCTCCACCAACAGCTTGCCGCGGTCATACGCAGCATCCTTGTGCACGATGATCGACAGCGCGTCCACAGGATCCCCGCCAATCAGAATATCCATCTTCACCATCGGCGAAATCCACGTCCCCGATAAGTGATAGTCCAGCGACGCATACCCGCGCGACACTGACTTCAACCGATCGTAGAAATCCAGCACAATCTCATTCAGTGGCAGCTCATACGTCAGCATCACGCGAGTCTCACTCACGTACTCGATATTCTGCTGCCGTCCGCGTTTGTCCTCCACCAGCTTCAAGATGTTGCCGACATACTCTTCGTTCGTCAGAATCTTCGCCAGAATCACCGGCTCTTCAATCTCTTCGATCTCCGTAGGATCCGGCCAGCGCGAAGGATTATCCACGCTCAACACCGACCCATCCGTCATCGTGATCTTGTACTGCACGCCCGGAGCCGTAATGATCAGGTCAAGGTTGTACTCGCGCTCCAGCCGCTCCTGAATAATCTCGAGATGCAGCAGCCCAAGAAATCCGCAGCGAAATCCAAACCCAAGCGCCACGGAACTCTCCGGCTCAAAATTAAAGCTCGCATCATTCAGCCGCAGCTTTTCCAACGCATCGCGGAGCATTCCATGCTCATGCGTGTCCACCGTGTACAGCCCGGCGAACACCATGCTCTTAATATCCTCAAACCCAGGCAGAGCCTCCGCGCACGGCCGATCCACATGCGTAATCGTGTCGCCTACCTTGGTATCGGCAACGTTCTTAATCGTCGCGACAAAGAACCCAACCTCACCCGCGCTCAGCTCGTTCAGCACCACCGGTTTCGGCGTCATCACGCCCATCGACTCCACATCGAACTGCCGCCCATTCGACATGATCTTGATGCGATCGCCCTTCTTCAGCCGCCCATTGATAATCCGAGCCAGCACAATCACGCCGCGATACGCATCGAACCACGAATCAAAAATCAGCGCCTGCAGCGGAGCCTCCGCATCGCCCTTTGGAGGAGGAAGCAGCATCACCACCGCCTCCAGGATGTCCGCCACGTTCAACCCCGTCTTCGCGCTCACGCACACCGCATCGTCCGCCGGCAGCCCCACCGACTTCTCAATCATCGCCTTCGTGCGCTCAATATCCGCGCTCGGCAGATCGATCTTGTTGATGATCGGCAGTATCTCCAGCCCGCCCGCGATCGCGAGATACGCATTCGCCAACGTCTGCGCCTCCACACCCTGCGAAGCATCCACCACCAGCAGAGCTCCCTCGCACGAAGCCAGCGACCGCGACACCTCGTAGCTGAAGTCCACATGCCCCGGCGTGTCGATCAAGTTCAGCTGATACGTCTCGCCATCGGACGCCGTATACATCATGCGCACCGTGTGCGCCTTGATCGTGATCCCGCGTTCGCGTTCCAGGTCCATGGCGTCCAACACCTGCGCCTGCATCTCGCGCGCGGTCAGGCTCCCGGTCAGCTCCAGCAGCCGGTCCGAAAGAGTTGATTTGCCGTGGTCAATGTGCGCGATGATCGCGAAGTTCCGTATATGCTTTGGATCCATTGGAGAGTGCGATTAGCCCTAACCTCCATCTTAACACCCGCGCGGTGACCGCCAGACCGTCCACAAAGAACCCGCCGCCCCGTCCAACCCTTACAATGTCTAGGTTGATGCCGAACCTGAAACCTACCTACCTCGTCGGTCGCTCCTCCCTCGCCAAGACTGGCTTCAAGACCGGCTCCAAGAGTGTCGCCAGGACCTGTACGCTGGTCCTGCTGCTGCTCACGCTCACCGGTTGCCCGGCAGACACCAGCCATACCGCCGCGCCCGGCAGCGCGCCCACCAACGCCACTGCTCCCGCACTGCGACCGCAAGACACCGACCAGTCGCAGGCCCAGACCCCGGAGCAGCAGTCCGCACAACTCGTCGTCGCCGCCCAGCACGCACAGAAAGCACAAGCTCTCATCGCGAAGGCCGAATCCAGCTATCAATCCGGAGTCGCCAACTACAACGCCAACCGCCTCGATGCCGCCCGCCAGGACTTCGACTTCGCCGTCGACACCATGCTCTCCTCCGGCATGGATCTCAAAGACGATCCCCAGCTCTCCGACGAGTTCGATCAACTCCTCTCCGCCATCAACTCTCTCGAGATGGTCGCCCTCAAACAAGGCAACGGCTTCTCCGGGCAGATCGATGAGGCCCCCGCCGAGGCCGCCAATGAGGTCACCTTCAAGCCCAACCCCGAACTCGTCGGTAAGATCGCCGCCGAGTTGAAGACTACCCAGTCCGATCTTCCCCTCGTCGTCAACGACTACGTCGCCGGTTGGATCAGCTACTTCACGAATAACGCCAGCGGTCACGCCCACCTCGCGAAGTCTCTCGAGCGAGCCGGAAAATATCGTGCCATGATCTCCAAGGACCTCGCAGCCCAGGGAGTTCCTCAGGACCTCATCTATCTCGCGGTCGCCGAGTCCGGCTTCCAGCCGCAAGTCGTCAACGCCGGTTCCGGTGCCGGAGGCATGTGGCAGTTCATGCCCTTTCGAGGCGCCTACGGCCTCGATCGCAATGGCTTCTTCGACGAGCGCTTCGATCCCGAGCAGTCCACCCTCGCCTACGCCCGCTACATGAAGTCCCTCTACAACCAGTTCGGCGACTGGTATCTCGCGATGGCTGCCTACAACTGGGGACCGGGCCGCGTGCAGCACGCCGTCGCCAAGACCGGCTACGCCGACTTCTGGGAACTCTATCGCCTCAACGCTCTCCCCGCCGCCACCAAGGCCTACGTCCCCAGCATCATCGCCGCCGCCATCATGGCCAAGAACCCTCAGCAATACGGCCTCAGCGACGTCGTTCCCGACGCTCCCGTTCTCTCTGACGATCTCACCACCAACTACGCCATCGACATGCGCCTCGTCGCCGACCTCACCAATTCATCCCTGCAGGAGATTGTCACTCTAAACCCCGCACTCCTCCGCCTCTCCACACCCGACGACATTCCCTACGACCTGCACCTTCCTCCCGGAACGCGCGACATGTTTCTTGCGCGCCTCAAGAATATTCCGGCGGAAGACCGAACCACCTGGCGCTTCCACGTGGTGCAGAACGGCGAGACCCTCGACCAGATTGCCGAATCGCTGCATGCCCACGCCGCCGAGATCACTTCATTCAATAGTCTGACGGACCCCATCGAGCCCGGTGACGAACTCGTCATTCCCATCACAGCCAGCCGTCGCCTCACTCCCGGCCAGCGCTACACCATGCGCCGCAGCGATACGCTCGTCACCGTCGCCGATCGCTTCGGAGTTACCGTCGAGCAGCTTCGTTCCTGGAATCACCTCTCTTCGAATCGCGTCGCAGCGGGCCGTTCGCTCTACGTCGTCGAGCCCATTCGACTCGCTCCCACCGCGCGCGAACATCATCATCGCCGCGGCGGCAGCGAGGCGCGCACCTCCCGCGGTACCTCTCACAAAAGCTTCTCGCGAACATCTTCCGCACGCGCGGGAAGCCATGCACATACCGAGAGCCATGAGAAAAAGAAGTCGAAAAGCAAGAAGAGACTAAAGTGATCGCGCTCACCCAAGCTACCCGCTGTGAACCAGCGAGTAGAAAAATATGCACTGCCCCAAAAAAGGTGCTTGCTATTTCATAGCTGCGCGCGTAATCCTGTTGATGCATGATGGGTTGCATCTGCATCTCATACTGCAAGATACGGCTTCAACAAGTTTCAACGTTCAACGAGTGCACCGAAGCAGGATGGATTCAACGCCACACGATCACGGAGTTGGGGAGAGCAATATGTTTCAAGACGAAGAGATAATCAAGCTCCATGCAGCCGGCTACGATGAAGATGAAGACAGCGACGAAGCCATCGATGTCGACACACTCGATGACGAGGATGAAGAAGAAGAGTTCAACACCTCCAGTAATCACAGTGAGGAAGCCGAGATCTTCGCAGCGCCGCCCACAACCACCGCTCCCTATGAGCCGCCCACGCGTCTCTCGGTAGAGCCCACCGCCGTCACGCCTCCGCCACCGGCCGCAGCACCGAAAAAGACTCCTGCAAAGAAAGCACCGGCCAAGAAAGCTGTCGCGAAGAAAGCACCGGCAACGAAGGCTCCCGCGAAGAAAGCGGTGAAGGCCCCTGCCAAGAAAGCGGCGAAGAAAGCTGCGAAGGCCCCGGCGAAGAAGGCAGCCACGAAGGCGCCTGCTAAAAAAGCTCCCGCGAAGAAGAAGGCCGCGGGCAAAAAAATTACAAGTTCTGCCGCGAAATCAATACGTGCTCTGCGCGGCGGTAAGTCTGCCCCTAAAAAGGCAGTCGGCAACAAGAGCACAAGCACCAAAAACCCAACTATGAGAGGTAAGACCTTGGCAACGAAGAAAGCTGTGAAGAAAGCTGTAAAGAAGGCCGTCAAGAAGGCTCCCGCGAAGAAGACTGTCGCAAAGAAGGCCGTCAAGAAGGCTCCTGCGAAGAAAGCTGTCAAGAAGGCCACCAAGAAGTAG
>Ga0302150_10000239_pt1 | contig 23268 bp, 18 predicted proteins | sample I_Bog_N1_2_FD_198635 | JGI IMG/M metagenome (GOLD analysis project Ga0302150, IMG submission 198635) | Peat permafrost microbial communities from Stordalen Mire near Abisko, Sweden - I_Bog_N1_2 | ecosystem: Environmental > Terrestrial > Soil > Wetlands > Peat | place: Sweden: Abisko, Stordalen... | reverse complement strand
AGACATACTTCTTCTCGTTCTGGTACATCCCCGGAGAGATAAACAGCCATACCTGGTACAGAATGAACGGCGAAGCAAGTATCGCGCCACAAACCAGCGACGTCTTGATGAAGAAGTTGATCGCATCGGTCGGATGCGTCATCGTCATCTTCAGCCCGATATCCACCAGCGGCTTCTGGATATATCCCACCAGCCGATTCCGAAAGATCCACGCCACCACGAACCCAGCCAGCAGGTACCCGAAGATCCAGAACAGCCGAGTCCTCAGCTCCTCCAGGTGCTCCATCAGGCTCATCCCCGGCAGCTCCGCCCGGTCATGCACCGCCGTCCGTGCGCGGTCCACCAGATCAGTTGCCATGGGCCGCGGTCTCCTCTGTCGCCGTCGTCTCGTTCCCGGCAGTCTCTGCCACCGGAATCGCATCCAGCAGACCATGCAGCCCGCCACCCCGCGCCGCCGCCACCGGCAGCCCCGTCGCCGGAGGCATAATCTTCAAATCTCCCGAAACCGCAATCGGCAGCGGAGTCTTCACCCCATCCATCACCTCATACTCGGCCGCGACCCCCGATCCAGCCGCTGGTTCAACTCCGGATGCCCCAGGTCTTGCCCCATAGGCCTGGCTTTCCACTGACCCTGCACCAGATTCCAGCACCTTCACGTCATCCACCGCCAGACTCCCCGCCGGCACCGCCTCCGCGGTAATCGCAGGAGCCACAGGAGCCGCCGCCTCCATCGCCGCTATCTGCTTGTTCCGGTCGGCCTGCTCGCTCATCCGCAGCTCATCTTCCATCTGCATCTTGAACTCATTGCTGGCCCGGCGGAACTCTCCCACCCACTTCCCCAGCTCGCGCGCCAGCACAGGCAGCCGCTTCGGCCCAAACAGCAGAAGCGCCAGGACAAATAGAAAAATGCTGTCGGGAAAACTCGGCATACAGATTCAGATGATACGGCCCAGCCATCGCAGGGTAAAGTTACCTCCTCCGGCTATCCTGTTCAGAAGACGTTCCATGGCTCTCCCCGGATTGCTCTGCGCGCCAGTTCGTCTCTCACCTGTCTGCCAATCCTCCCTTCACAAATCGGTAAATCTTGCGCTTGTACGAAACCGATCCCCTCGCCATGCGTCCTACGTTCAGCACCATCCATCGGTGTACCTGCAACATGTAACGTCTACCGGACGGCAGACTCATTGCCCGATGGCTATTTGGAGAGTCCGACCATGGCGCCCACCCCCCGCCGCTCTGAGCTTCACCGCTCTGCGTTTTATCGATCTGCCGCGCACACCTGCGCCCTCATCCTGCTCTCGGCCAGCACGCTTCTGCTCACGGCCTGCGGTAACTTCTTCAGCTGCGAAGGCAAAGCCAGCTGTCCGTGCGCCTCCGGGGTGACGTCCACCACCACGAATCCCTGCGGCGGTGGCGGCGGCAGTAGTAGCGTCGACTACGCCTATGTCGCCAACAGCGCCACCAATACCACCACCGTCGACGGCTACAATCTCGGCAGCGGCACCCTTGCCACCGCCACCAGCGCCCCGTACTCCTTCGGCTACTCGCCCTCCTCTCTCGTCGTCACCCCCGCCAACACCTACCTCTACGCCGCCACGGACTCCGCCCTCAACTCCGGAAGTGGCTACGTCTACGGCTACTCCATCGGCACCGGCGGTGCACTCAGCATCCTCTCCAGCGGCGAGCCTCTGGTCAGTGAGTCCGTCTCCTCTCTCGCCGTCTCGCCCGACGGCAAATGGCTCTTCTGCCTCGACACCAACAGCTCCACGCTCGAGGAATACTCCATCGACACCTCCACCGGCGCCCTAACCTTCGCGCAGACCTACGGCGTCACCGGCGCCACTAACGGAGTGATCACTCCCGCCCAGATAACCGTTGCTCCCAGCGGAGACTTCGTCGTACTCGCCCTCGGGACCGGCGGAGCCGAAACCTTCTCCCTCAACGAAACCTCTGGAGTCGCAACCTTTCAAACTCTGCTCTCGCCCTCCAACGCCTCCACCGGCATCTACGCCGCGGCCGTGGACGCCAATAACTACCTCTACCTCGCCGGAACCGCCGGCCTGTCGGTCTACTCCACCACCACAGCCGGCGTCCCGACCCTGCTCAAGACCTACTCCACCGGCAGCGGAGCTCACTCCGTCGTCGTCAACACCGCCGCCACCTATGTCTACGTCGGCAACCAGAGCGACAGTACTATCTCTGCCTTCTCCATCGGCACCAACGCCGCGCTCACCGCCGTCTCCGGCTCGCCCTTTACCGCCCCTACCACTGTCACCGCCCTCGCCTTCGACAGCACCATGGCCTACCTCATCGCCTCCGGCTACGACGCCTCCACCGGCATCGAGCTCTACACCATCGGCACCACTGGTGCCCTCACCTCGGCAGGCACCGCAGCCTCCGGCACCTCCACCACCATTCCCGAAGCCATCGCGACCACCCACTAAACCCTCACCCGTAGTCGGAAGCTCCATCGCCCGAAGCTCATAGGAGCATCGGCGGTGGAGCGAGGCCAATCGCGTCCTTTGGATGGATCTGCCTGTCGCCGCCGTGTCGTGTCCCCGCTGTACAATCAGTCCAAATCTTCCAGGCTACCCGCGGCCAAAGTCGGCCAGGACGGAACTCCCGGTAGACGGATGCTGTGCCGCTGAGGGCCAAGGCAATTCCTGAACCCGGGGACATCACGCTGCTTCTGCACGAGTGGAGCCAGGGAGAGCCGGCCGCGTCGGAGCGTCTCTTTGAGGTGGTCTATCCTCATCTGCGGAAGATCGCGGGAGCAATCTTCCGGGGAGAACGGCCGGAGAGCCTTCTTCAGCCCACCAGCGTCGTCAACGAGCTCTTTCTCAAGCTGGTGCGGCAACGAAGCCTGCGCTTTGAGGATCGAGAGCACTTCTACAGCCTGTCCGCTCGACTGATGCGGCGAATCCTCGTCGATCAAGCCCGCTCGGATAAGCGCCTGAAGCGCTCAGCCGGAGCCCTCGTTCCGCTCACCGACGACCTCGCCTGGAGCGGATCTTCCCCCGAGGAGACCATTCACCTGGATCGTCTCCTCGAAGAACTGGAGCAGATCGACGCTCGCAAGTGCAGGATGGTAGAGCTTCGCTTCTTCCTTGGTTTCAGCCCGGAAGAGACGGCCGTTCTGCTCAACACCTCCAAGCGCACCATCGACCGGGATCTGCGCTTTGTTCGGGCCTGGCTGGAAGAACGACTCAGCTCCACATAAGCATTCCTTGCGATCATGGCGCAATAGACCCTTACTTCGCGCGTACAGGATGTGGCCAACAGCATGAATGACGACGCGCAACACTGGGAGACCCTGCAGAAGCTCTTTCACCTCGCGGAGGATCTCCCCGACAGGGATGTGGACGACCTCCTTGCCGAATTCTGCGACGACCCAGCTCTGCGCCCCCGTGCCCGTGCCCTCATTCTGACTGCCAGAGCCGCGGCCGCGAGAGCCCCGGCCAATGCGGAAGAGTCTTCGCGCGAGCGGATCGGACCCTACACCCTCCTTCGGCGGCTCGGCGCCGGAGGAATCGGAACGGTCTACCTGGTGGAGCGGCTTGTGGGAGGAGCGGTGCAGCGGGCGGCTCTCAAGATGCTCTCGCGCAGCGCTGCCGGGCCATTCTTCACCGAGCGCTTTGCGCGCGAGCAATATATCCTCGCGTCCTTGCAGCATCCCAACATCACGCGCATGCTCGATGCCGGAGAGTCGGCAGACGGCCAGCCCTATCTCGTGATGGAGTACGTCGATGGCGTCCACCTGGACCACTTCTGCGACGCCCACAATCTCGGCGTCGCGGACCGCCTGGACCTCTTTCTCGAGATCTGCGAAGCCATCGCCTACGCGCATCGCAACCTGATCGTTCACCTCGACCTGAAGCCGTCCAACGTTCTTGTGACGTCGTCCGACGGCACCATCAAGGTTCTCGACTTCGGCACATCCAAGCTCATCCAGCCGGACAGCCTGTTGACCACCACCGTGATGGCCACACCCGCATACGCCAGCCCGGAGCAGCTGTTAAATGAGCCGGTCACGACGTTGTGCGACATCTACGCTCTCGGCGCGATCCTCTACGAGCTGCTATCCGGGCAGCGGCCCAACCAGGACACCAGCGTAGCGGTCCTGATTGAGCGCTCCATGAAGGAGGTCGCTCCTCTGCCCATCACCCAGGCCATCACGCTGCAGGCCGCACTGGATCGCGGTCTCACGATCACAAGGCTGCAGTCTCTGCTCAGCGGAGATCTATCCACCATCGTTGCGAAGTGCCTCAACCCCCGCCCCAAAGATCGCTACGTCACCGTCGACGAACTGATGGCGGACCTGCGGCGTTACCGCGCAGGCCGCCCCATCCTGGCGAGGCCGCAGACGACAACATATCGCCTGGGAAAGTTTGTCCGTCGCAATCGCAAGCTGGTGAGCTTTGCAACGGTCGCACTCATCGCGCTGCTGGCGACGTCGAGCTACGCCATCTGGCGGCAGGAGCAGGCATTCCGAGCCGGTGAACGCGCTCTGAAGATGCAGACCTTTATGGCGAGACTATTTCAGCTAGCCAATGCCCGATATCTCGCCAAGCCGAATGCGACCGTTCCGGAGCTCCTGCAGCTGGGAGTCCGGGTTCTTCCAGACTTCATCACAGACGCTGGAGACCTGCGAGCCGCCAGGCTCAGCCTCGCCGAGTCGATGACGGAGGATGGCGACTTCCAGCATGCTCAACCGGTGTACGCGCAGGTGATCGCCGAAGCCAAGGCCTCAAGGGATATCGGTTCTGAAGCTGAAGCCGCGGCGATGGGCAGCAACAACGCGGATGAGCTTGGCGACGAGAAGCTGGCCCTCGCTCTTTCCGACGAAGCGATGTCCCTCTTGCACAGCTCACAAGTCACTCCCTCCGTTCGTGTGAAGGCCAAGGTCTTCTATGCCTCCATCCGGGATAACGTCGACTTCGGTCAGGAAGGCAACACTCGTCTACTGGAGGAAGCCGCTGCGGAAAGTCGCCAGCTTCCCGAGCGTGAACGCGCCTTCGCTCTTGGCCGGCTCGGCGGACACCTCGCCCAGCATGGCCAGCTCAAGGAAGCCGAATCGGTCATGAACGAGGTCATTGCCATCTACGGTCGTGAGCCCTACGCGATCTGCGACCAGGCGGAGGACTACGGAACCATCGGCTACATTCGCGGGGCAGAGGGCGATCTCCCCGGCAGCCTCGCCTTCTATCGAAAGTCTCATGATGGTCTCGTCGCCTGTTTCGGGGCAGACAGCGAGCAGGCTTTAGAGATGCAGGTACACATGGTAGTCACCATGCTCAAGTTGAAGCAGGCTCCAGAGGCGGTGAGCCTTCTGGAAGCCTCGCTGCCGGCATGGCGCAGGAGTGTGGGTTCCACATCGGCGCTTGCGGATCCTCTCATCTATCTCACGCGAGCCTATCTCGACGTCGGCAACTACGCGGCCGCAGAGCCGCGCGCGAAGGAGCTCGTCGAGATCCAGCAGAAAGCCGGCATCGGCCCCAAGACCTACCGCATGGGAGTCTCACAGCTGGTCTGGGCCCAGGCGCTTACGGGCGAAGGCCGCTACAAAGAAGCCCTACCTCATGCAACGTCGGCAGCAGCAGCTCTGCGTCTACTCGGCCACCCGAGTGCAAGTCAAAAGAAGAATGCCGCGACGGCGGAGGCCCTTCTCGCCGATCTGCGTGCCGCAGCGGCCTCCCGAACCCCAGTCAAACTCGTGGTCCCTCCGCCGGACCGATAAGCCGGGAGGCGACGAGCTCTGTATTCATCTGCCGGAAGTGGACGCAAAGAAAGTTCCTAAACGATGTCGCAGTTTCGATCGGTTCGGCGCGTTCCGTAGCAGGAGCCCCCGCCATGAACCTGAAACTGAAGTTAGCGATTCGTCTGTCCTGCTTCGTCCTTGTCCCGATTGCCTCCTCCACAGGTGCCCACGCACAAACCTCGCAACCCGCCGCCGTCAACCACCCAAACAGCCCATCCGTCTACGGGCACGTGCCCATGCAGTTCGAAGATCGCCGCAACGGCGACGCTGCCTCCTCGGCGTTCGTCGCAAGAGGCCCTGGCTACAGCGTCGTTCTGCAGCCGACCTCGGCCAGCCTGCTCCTCCATCACCCAGATAGCTCCGCGAAAACGCCACCGGATCAAGTGCAGATGCGCCTCGCCAACGCCAACCCCACCTCTCCGATGCTCGCCGAGCAGCCGCTGAAGGGTTACGTCAACTACATGAGCGGCCCCGATCGCAGCCAGTGGAGGCTGGGCATTCCCACCTTCGCGCGCACCCGCATCCGCAACGTGTATGCCGGCATCGACGTCGTCTACTACGGCACGCAGCACCAGTTGGAGTACGATTTCCTCGTCGCCCCGCACGCCGATCCATCCCAGATTCGTATCTCTCTCCAAGGAGCAACACCGATTCCCGTTGCCGACGGCTCTCTTCGACTCGCCGCAACGAGCGGGCACTCAGCCGGCTTGAAGTTTCAGAAGCCCATGATCTACCAACAGATCAACGGCGTACGCAAGCCCGTAGATGGCTCCTTCGCCATCGCGTCGAATGGGGACGTCACCTTTCGCCTGGGAGCCTACGATCATTCGCGCGAGCTGGTGATCGATCCCCTCATCAGCTACGCTAGCTACTTCGGAGGAGCAGGCGAGGACGAGATCAACGGCTCCGCGCTGAATGCAAGCAACCAGCTATACGCAGTAGGGCAGACCTACTCCACGACCCTTCCGGGAACATCTGGCGAGTTCGAAACCGCCCCAGCCGCCGGCAACAACGGCCACGACGCCTTTGTTACCAAGTTCTCCGCCGACGGTAGCAGCGTGCTCTGGACAACCTACCTCAGCGGCAACGGCGACGACTTCGCAACCGCCGTTGCCGTCAACAGCAGCGACGAGGCCTATGTCGTCGGATACACCAACAGCTGCGGTTCTGGAGGGACCAGTTACACCACCGCCGGGGAATTTCCCTTCACCTCCGGAGCTGTTCAATCTCTCTGCAACCCCGACGATCTCGGCTTCAATAACTACGAAAGCAATGGAAGCAACTACGATGCGTTTCTCGTAAAACTCTCCGCCGATGGCCGCACAGAACTCTACGGAACACCGCTGGGCGGGTCTGCGAATGACGTTGCCAACAGCGTCGCGCTGGATGCTACCGGTAAGGTCTACATCGTCGGCGAAACCTCCTCCACCCAGTACAAATACTCCGTCAACCCAAATGCTTATGGCTACACGGACATCCCGAGCTACCCCGTGAATAACCACGGAACGGTCGGCATTCCAGGAGCTGCAAATTACCCAACCACGATCTCGGCCTTCTACACCAACACGGCCGAATCGAAGCAATACGCCACAACGGACGGTTCAGGAAATGTGCAGGGACCGCAGGATGAGCAGGCATTCCTCACCGTGCTCAGCGCGGACCTCAGCACCATCACCTACTCGTCCCTGATTGGCGGAGGCGTGATCGGCGGCTGCGGCAACGGCACCTGCAACACCAACGGGATTGCCATCGCGACCGGCCTTAACAACCAGGTATTCATCGGCGGCAACACCTCTTCCGCTCACTGGCCGACGACCGCCGGAGCCTTCGCCACCAAGTGCTCCAACGCCGAAGCCCCCACCTCCCAGTGCCCCATGACCGGCTGGCTCGCAGGCTTCGACGTCAGCAAGACCGGATCCGCGTCGCTCCTCTTCTCCACCTATGTCAATGGCTCCTCCGCGGGGACCAACAGCGGCAACCCGCTCTACCCGGGATCCGACGTCTACGGTCTCGCCACCGACTCGAAAGGCAACGTAGTCGCAACGGGCGACACCAACGCGGACAACTTCCCAACTACGGCAGGATCCTTCCAGCCCTCCTGCGTTCCTTCCACCGACGGCAACGGCGACATCAACGTGTGCTCAGGAGCCTTTGTCCTCAAGCTCACGCCGACAGGTTCCACCGATTGGTCGACGTATTACATCAGCACCAAAGCCTTCTTCGGTGGAGAGTCAGTCGTCGGACGCGGCGTAGCGCTCGACGCGAATGACAACGTCTATATCGTTGGATCAGGCAACTCTCCTAACGTCCCCCTGGTGCATCCCCTGGTCTCCGCCCCCGGAGGAAATCCCGACGCATTTCTCTTAGAGCTTTCGCCCACAGGAAGTCAATTGCTCCTCGGAACGTATCTCGGTGCGGGAGCCGGCGTCTCGGTCGATAACAACGCTCTCCACCTCGACAGCAACCTGAACGCATATCTCAGCGGCTGGCAGGGCTACAACCCGTACGGAGGAACCTCCTTCCCGACAACATCGAAGGCATTCGACACCACCCTCCAGGGCACCGACGGCTTCGTCGCGAAGATCCTCACGCAACAGCAGCCGACCGCGACGGCGCTCACCGTCACGCCGAACCCAGCCACACCTGCACAAACCGTCACGCTCACCGCCAAAGTGACCACCACCTCAACGCTCACCGGAACCACTCTTCCTACCGGCACGGTGACGTTCTATAACAACACCTCAACCGTCCTCGGCACCGGCTCCGTGAATGCGGGCGGCGTTGCCACCTTCACCGGCACGCTGGCCGCTGGAACCTACTCCGTCACGGCCAGCTATCCCGGCGACACGGTCTTCAACGCGTCAACATCGAGCGCCACAGCACTATCGGTGACCACCGCGAACCCCACGACAACCGCCCTCACCGTCGCTCCTCCCAACTCCACGTACGGCACGGCGGAGATCTTGACTGCAACCGTGAAGGCAGGCTCGTCGGCCGCTACCAGCGGGAGCGTTACATTCACCGCGGGAAGCGTAACGCTTGGCACGGCCAACGTCGCCACCTCCGGGGTTGCGACGGTCTCCGTCACACCCACCGCCGGAATCTATACGGTAGTGGCCGCGTACTCCGGGACCTACAACGCGACAACCAACCCAACCGGATACTCTCCGAGTACCAGTGCCGGTGTTGCCCTCACCGTCACCAAGGCAAGCAGTACAACAACGCTGACATCGTCCGCATCATCGGTTGGAACGGGGATGAGCTTCACCCTCAAGGCGGTGGTCCCATCCACGGCGACAGGGACCGTAACCTTCTTGAACGGCTCGGCTACCCTTGGAACGGCCACCGTATCGAACGGTTCAGCCAGCCTGACGGCCTCCATTGCAAGCGTTGGGTCGGCAAGCCTCACTGCAGTCTACGCAGGCGACTCGAACTTCAATGGGAGCACCTCAAGTGTTCTCACAGTCTCGGTCGTCGCGCCGGGCTTCACCGCAACGGCCACTCCCAGCAGCCTCACAATCGCACGAGGTTCAACAGGAACCACGACTCTGACGATCACGCCCCAGGGCGGATTAACGGGCAACCTCACCTTGTCGTGCGGAACCCTCCCAGCCAAGGCGAGCTGCACGTTCAATCCCGTCTCGGTCACCTTGGCAACCGCAGCGGTGCAGGACGTCCTGACGATTGGAACTGGCTCCCTCACAGCATCGGTCACGACTCCTCAGTTTTTTGACCGGGGTCGGAACTCCGTGCTACAGGCTGGTCTCATGGCAATCCCTGCAGCGCTGCTTGGCTTGTTCGCCTTCTCTCGGCGGAGCCGGAGAAAGCTGATGGGAGTGTCCTTGTGTTTGGTTCTCTTGCTCACGACGCTGGCGGCTCTCTCGGGTTGTGGCGCAGGCAGCCCGTCCGCCTCAAACGCGACACCCGCCGGAACCTACAACGTCACCGTCACGTTGACCGCCGGCACAACCAGCCAGACGGTGCCGTTGACCGTCGTGGTGCAGTAGGAGCATTCAACAGCAATGGTTGGGTCCCTTGGCCGTTATCGGTGCGCCGACAACACAAGGGACCCATTGCCCACAACCATATCTTCGGTCACGCCTTTCCCACTCAACCAGGGGGGCGCATTCTCAAGGACCGTCCCTCCGCCTCTCCGAGGGAACCGTTAAAAACTATCTCCCCGCGCTTTGCCCCCAGTCTCGCCCTAACTCACCCAACCCCAACCCCCCAAAAGCCAAAAGCCAAAAGCTAAAAGCTAAAAGCTAAAAAGCCGCTCTCCGTTCCAATTCGGCACCAACCACCCCGCCGTATTCCCGCATACACTCCTTGCCCCCCAAACTTCGCGCTACTCTGGATTCAGGCACATTCTGAACACGGGACATCCAAACATCGTAGAAACATCGAAAAGACATCACCCGACCATGCAGCAGACTCCCTCGAAGCTGGTGCATCAGCGCCTCACCCGCATCCTGCTCGGCATAGCTCTCACGTGCGCCCTCGCCGGTTGCTCGCACTTCCATCCCCACCCCTTCGACAAGTACGTCTACGTTACCGCTAAGCAGACCTTCCTGCGCGACCGAGTCGCTGCCGTCTCCAATCGCACTGGAACCGCCACCAACGGGGAAAAGCTCGTCATCCTCGGGCACGCCCGCCGCTGGGTTGAGGTCCGCACGCCGCGCGGAGAAACCGGCTGGATCGAAGAACGCCTTACCGTCCCCCAGGACATCGCCGACAAGTTCGACACTCTCCGCAAAGACCACGAGAAGGACCCCGTCGTAGCCACCGCCGTCACCAGTGATGAAGCCTACCTCCACGTCGCCCCCGGCCGCCTCACTGACAAGCTCTACCTGCTCGCCGAGGGAGGCTCCCTCAGCCTCCTCGAGCGGGCCTCCGTCCCCAAGCCCATAACCCCCGGCGCCGCACCCGCTCAACCAGCCCCCGGCGCCGACCCCAACGCTCCACCCCCCGGTCCCGTCCTGGAAGACTGGTGGCTCGTGCGCGACGCCAAGGGTCAAACCGGCTGGATCTACGGACGGCTCCTCGAGGTCTCAGCGCCGGACACTCTCCTTCGCTACGCCGAAGGCCAGCGCATCGTCGGAGCCTACATCCTCGCTCACGTAGACGACCCCGACTCCGGCATCCTCGACAACGGCAATACCATAACCTCCATCCCGGAATACATCACCGTCCTGAGCCCCTACAAGGCCGGCCTGCCCTACGACTTCAACCAGGTCCGTCTCTTCATCTGGAACGTCAAAAAGCATCGCTACGAGACCGGCTTCTCCGAACGAAACATCCTCGGCTACCTGCCCGTGAAGCTAGGCTCCAGCAACGACCCCTATGGCAAGGGCGCCGACGCCGCACAGAAGCTTCCCACCTTCACCTACCGCGTCCTCGCCGCCGACCAGTCCATCCCCACCCCCGACCCCACCACTGGTCTCATCAAACCCGGCAGAACCATCGAGAAGACCTACCGCCTCGAAGGCAACATCGTCCGCCGCATCCTCCCTCCCAACGTCCAACCAGAACTCGAAGCTCATCCGGATCCCGAGGTCAAGAAAACCGCAAAGTGGGTCAAAAGACGCAGGCGCTGACCCCGTCCCAAAGTCCACCGGAAAAAGCGTGCTGGACCCCCCATTTGCAGGCCAAAAGAGTGCTGGGAACGCCGATTTGCGTGCTCAAATCTACGGAAAGAAACCGATCAAGCGTAAAAGCGCCGAATCGCATCCACCACGCTCTCCAGTTCTTCTACCCACAACTCTGGGTAAATCGGCAGCGCCAGAACCTCCTCGGCAGCCTTCTCGCTGACCGGGAAATCACCCTTTTTATAGCCCAGAAAACTCAAGCTCGTTTGCAGGTGAAGTGGCTGAGGATAATAGACTTCCGAGCCAATGGAATGGGCCGTAAGGTACTCCCGTAGAGCATCCCTGCGAGGAGCCCGAATCACATACTGGTGAAACACATGCTCCGCCCGAGGATCGGTGAAGGGAAGCACCACTCCCTCCGCAGTGGTCCTACCTACAAGGCCAGCCGATGTAAACCTCTCATTGTAAAAGGATGCAAGCTCTCGCCGTCTACGGTTTCCGGCCTCCACCCGTCGCAGCTTCACCTCCAGAACTGCAGCCTGCAGGGTATCTAGCCGCGAGTTCCAACCCACCTCGTCGTGGAAGTATCGTCGCCGCATCCCATGTTGTCTCAACATCTTGGCCCGCTCCGCCGTCACTTCATCGCGAGTAGAAACCATCCCCGCGTCCCCAAACGCGGCAAGATTCTTGGTCGGATAAAAACTGAACGCCGCAGCATCCCCTAAACCGCCCGCCTTCACCCCGTCCCACGAAGCCCCAAACGCCTGCGCCGCGTCCTCCACTACGACCATCTCTCGCTCACGCGCGAGCTCCATAAGTGTAGGAATATCAGCACATTGACCATACAAATGAACTGGCATAATCCCGGCAAACTTCTCCCCACCCCGCCCCAAAACCTCCTCCACAGCATCCGCCGAAAGGTTGAAAGTCTCCGCGTCAATATCGGCCAAAACCGGCTTAGCCCCCACCCGCAAAATCGAGCTCACCGTAGCAAAAAAGCTGAACGGAGTAGTAATAACCGCATCACCCTCCCCTATCTTCAGTGCTGCCAACGCCAACCACAGCGCATCCGTCCCACTCGCACATCCAATCGCGAACGGCACGCCACACGCCGCCGCCGCCGCTGCCTCAAATCGCGAAACTTCCGGCCCTAGAATAAACCGCTGCGACTCGCAAACCAACGCAATCGCCGCCATCACTTCTTCACGAATTTCAGCGAATTCGCGGCTAAAGTCCAACATTGGAACAGCGAGCAACTTCGGGCGAGTTTCAGTCTCAATCATCCCTATCATCGTAATCGCCTAACAACCTTCCTGCGAAGTCGCTACCGCAACCCCCTTGTCGGGAAGCAACGAAGGCGATAGGGTGAAGGATGCAAGTCTGCTTTGCTGAATTGGTTAGACCGTGAGTCTTTCGCGCGGAATGTCAAACAAATGGTTGAGTGCGATGATACGAGGAGATCGGCCCATGGATTCCAAGCCGGCACAGAACATTCAGGATACGTTCCTGAATACGGTCCGCAAAGATAAAAGCCCCATCACCATCTACCTGGTTAGCGGCGTTAAGCTGACCGGCAAGATTCGTTCGTTTGATAAATATTCTGTTCTGCTCGAAAACAACGCGCAGGAACAGTTGATCTTCAAGCACGCAATCTCCACAGTGGTGAGCGGTCGTCCAACAGGATTCGGTGACGCGCGTAGCGAGAGTCGCCCCGTCGCGACGACTCCACATGTAGAGACGCCTCTGCCAACGACCGGGCCAGCTACCAGCTAGCCAATTCGCTGGCTGCGTCCGGTAGTCTGTTCGCGAGAGTCACAAGGCAAGGTGCCCATTAAACCTGTATCCAAGGCAAGAGCGAATCGCGAAGCGGTTGAGCGGGACCTACTGCGCTCGCGGCAACGAACTTCGCGTGAAAGCGCTGTCCTGGTAGCGGTCGAATTCACCTCGGATCGATTTCGCCCGTCGAGCGTCGCGCTGCAAGCACGCGCCGCCGCCGCGATCTCAGAACGAGATGCCTCCTCCACAAATCCGCTCGACGAACTGGAGGAAACTCCCCGAGCACCAGAGACGCCGGTAGATCTGGACTTCGATGCGTCTTTGGCGGAGTTCCAGGAGCTCGCCAGGTCTGCGGGCGCAACCATAGCGGCGGTACTGATCCAGCGTCGAGGCCGGCCCGATCCTGCAACCCTTGTAGGCGGCGGCAAGCTCGATGAAATCATCGCCACGGTCGCATCGACAGGCGCTAGTCTTGTCCTCTTCGATCACGATCTGACGCCGTCTCAGGCTCGTAATGTTGAGGCCCGACTTCCTTGCACGGTTATCGATCGCACCCAACTCATCCTCGACATCTTCGCCCGCCATGCTCGGACGCGTGAAGGTCAACTGCAGGTGGAGCTGGCACAGCTTGAGTATCAACTTCCTCGATTGGCCGGGCGAGGGAAGACCATGTCGCAGACGGGCGGCGGCATTGGAACCAGAGGTCCCGGCGAAACCCAGCTGGAGACCGACCGCCGCAAGATCAACTCGCGGCTCGACCGCATCAAGCAGCAGTTGGAAGCTGTGAGACGTATTCGGCGTCAGCAACGCGGCAGGCGAGAGGCCGTCCCGGTGCCCACCGTGGCGCTGGTTGGCTACACCAATGCCGGCAAATCCACGGTGTTCAATGCGCTTACCGGCGGGGAAGTGCTCGCCTCGGAACGAATGTTCGCCACACTCGACCCCAAATTACGTCAACTGACCTTGCCCTCGCGACGCAAGGTGCTGCTTTCGGACACGGTTGGATTCATCCGAAATCTTCCTCATGCCCTCGTCACAAGCTTTCGCGCCACCCTCGAAGAGGTCGAGCGTGCCGAGATTTTGCTGCACGTGCGCGACGCTGCTAGTCCCACCCTGGATGAGCAGCGATCCCAGGTCGAGGCCGTCCTGACGGAGCTTGGCGTAATGGACAAGCCCACGCTGCAAGTCTTGAATAAGATCGATCTGCTGCCGGCCGGATCCGGCCTCACACCCGGCCCTCAGGGCAAATCCACGATCGCCGTTTCGGCGCTCACAGGCGAAGGCCTAGACGATCTGCTGCACGCCATTGATGCGGCGATGACCGCAGACCCCCTCGAGTCCGTCGAATTCCGCATTCCACAGGCTGAGGGGCGCGTTCTCTCCGCATTAGAGCGCGGAGCAACCATCACAGGGCAGCGGTTTGAAGGAAATCTGGTCTATCTCAACGCGGTTGGACCAAGCTCGTTGCTAGAGCGCTACAGGCGTTATCAGCACCGCCAGATTAAGACCGGGGAAGAGATCCACCACTCACTCCAAAAGTAGGCCATTAACAAGTACAGGCCGCCTGATCGGGAGCGGAGGTGATGTCCCGTTTCACGCGGCCTGCATGACCCGAATGGGTCTCAGGGTGGTAAGAACATCTTACTCCTGGCGCCCCACGCCGGAGGAAGAATAATGCGAAAAATCAGCAGAAGAGCGCGGTTATCGTTTCAGTGGCCGTAATCGAGCGGAATTGCCGTTATCGCGTTCATTCTTTGACTTACAAGTCCAAGCTTTGCTACAAATGATGGGGACGAATTGTAAAAAAATAGGATTGGCTGAGCGTTGCTCAGTGAACAACAGGGCTTGATTTGCTCCTGGAAGCAACCAGCCTGTACGCCCTCCTGAAGAACCCTAGAAACTCATGGAAATTTTGCATCAACTTGGTGGTCTAGTGCTCGGCTCTGTGCCGACGATGATCTTTTTCCTTCTGCTGGTGGCGGCGTATGGACCATTAGTCCGCAGGCCGCTCGATAAGACCCTGGCGGAGCGTCGCGCACGCACCACGGGCGCTGTGGAAAGAGCACGCAGTGCGATCTCTGCAGCCGAGGCCGAGGCCACGGTGTACGAGGAAAAGTTGCGCGCAGCGCGTAGCGAGATGATGGCTGCACGCGAACGTAAAGTGCAGCAGTGGCAAGCGGAGCGGGATCAAGCGGTGAAGAGCGCTCGCGAAGCAGCTCAGGCTCGCGTGAATACGGCGCGGCAGGAGATTGCCGATATGTCGGTCGGCGCTCGCAAGCAGATTGAAGAGTCAACCGCGCAACTTAGCGAGCATATTCTGCGTGCCGTGCTTCCGACGGGAACCAGATTCTCGGAGGCTTCCCAGTCATGATCTCTCGTCGGTTGACCACTTTGCTGCATCGCTCAGGAATTCTTGCATTGGGGTTGTTCGTTACCTTGTCCGTTGCTCAACCCATCCATGCGCAAGACTCTGCCCAGACCGGGTCGAATCAGCCGAAACAGAGCGTTCTAAGCGAGACGGACCAGTACCGTATGTCCCCGCCGGTAGTAAAGCTCGGTGCCATGCTGGGCATGACTCCGGAGACGGCTGCGAATGTCTTCACGATCTTCAACATCGTCATTCTGTTTGGCGGCATCGGCTATGGCTTGATGAAGGTCCTTCCAAAGGCCTTCCGCAACCGCAGCACGGCCATCCAGAAGCATCTGGTGGATGCACGCACCGCGACCGAGGAAGCCACAGCTAGACTGAGTTCAGTAGAAGATCGGCTCGCAAAACTGGACGATCAGATCGCCGCGATGCGCGCCCATGCGGAGGCGGATTCTGCACGCGACGAGGAGCGGATCCTGGCCAGCGTGGAAGACGAGAAGAACAAGATCGTGGCCGCCGCCGAAGCGGAGATTCAGAGTGCAACGACCCTCGCTCGCCGCGAAATTCAGAAGTATGCCGCAGAGTTGGCGATTGAGCAGGCAGCTCACAAGCTGGTCGTCACTCCAGAGACGGATCGCCTTCTGGTTGAAAGTTTTGCTCACAAGCTTGGTGAAGGGAGCAATAACTAATGGCTGCGATTGACCTTCGTTATGCCCGTGCGCTGGCTGCTGTTATCTCCGACCAGAAGTTGAATGTGGTCGCCACGCAAGGCCAGTTGAACGATTTTGTCGAGACGCTGGAAGCCAGTGCGGAGTTGCGCGAGGTCCTCGAGAACCCATCGATTCCGGAGCCCCAGAAGCTCAAGGTGTTGGACGCCATTGCAGCGAAATCCGGCATGAGCAAGACTGTTCGAAACTTCATCGCAGTCATCGCCCACCATCAGCGGCTGCATGAACTGCGCAGCATGGTCGCGGCCTACGACACCATCGCAGACGAGAACGCCAGTGTTGCCGAGGCTGAAATCGTGAGTGCCCTGCCGCTCGATGAACAGAATCGTAAGTTGCTGGAGCAGAAGATCGCAACATTGACCGGACAAACGCATGTGCATGCCACCTACAGCGAAGACGCGAGCTTGCTGGGAGGAGCTGTCGTCACTGTTGGATCCACCGTTTACGATGGGTCGATTCGCGCCCAACTGCAGCAACTCAAAGCTCGGCTGATTGCAGCCGGAGCGTAGACCCATACGCAATAAGATTTGAAGCAATCGAAGGAAAAGGAATACATGGCAAAGATTCAGGCAAACGAGATCACCGAACTGCTTCGCCAGCAGATTGAGAACTATGAGCAGCGCATCCAGGTGGATGAGGTGGGCACGATCATCTCACTGGGCGACGGTATCGCACGTATTCACGGGCTCGATAAAGTCATGGCGGGCGAGCTTATTGACTTCCCTCATGGCATCTCTGGTCTCGCTATGAACCTCGACGAGGATCAGGTTGGCTCGGTAATTCTCGGCGACTACAGCGAGCTCAAAGAAGGCGATCAGGTTAAGCGTACTGGCAAGATCATGTCCGTGCCCGTGGGTGAAGCGTTGATTGGCCGCGTGGTGAACGCGCTTGGTCAACCCATCGACGACAAGGGCCCGATCAACACGGATACCTTCCTGCCCGTGGAGCGGCTCGCTCCTGGCGTCATCTCGCGTCAATCCGTTACCGAGCCCATGAATACAGGCATCAAGGCCATCGACACGATGATTCCCATCGGCCGAGGCCAGCGCGAGTTGCTGATTGGGGACCGCCAGACCGGTAAGACGGCCGTGGCGCTCGACACCATCATCAACTCCGCGAAGAACGACCTGATATGCATCTACTGCGCCATCGGGCAGAAGCGCTCGTCCGTTGCGAGCGTAGTGCAGACGCTCGAAGAGTACGGCGCAATGGCTTACACCATCGTCGTTGCCGCAACGGCCTCCGAGCCGGCTCCTATGCAATATCTCGCTCCGTTTGCGGCGACCGCGATGGGCGAATACTTTCGCGATAATGGCAAGCACGCGCTCATCATCTACGACGATCTTTCCAAGCACGCTGCGAGCTACCGCGAGATCTCGCTGCTGCTCCGTCGCCCACCAGGCCGCGAAGCGTACCCGGGCGATGTGTTCTATCTCCACTCGCGTCTACTTGAGCGCTCGGCCAAGATGTCCAAGGAGCTGGGCGGTGGTTCGCTCACAGCTCTGCCGATCATCGAGACCCAGGCCGGCGACGTATCGGCCTACATTCCGACCAACGTCATCTCGATCACCGACGGACAGATCTTCTTCGAGACGGACCTCTTCAACTCTGGTGTTCGTCCGGCCGTCAATGTAGGTCTATCGGTCTCGCGCGTAGGATTTGCAGCGGCAATCAAGGCTACTAAGCAGGTCGGTTCGACGCTGAAGCTCGACCTCGCGCAGTATCGCGAGCTGGCTGCCTTCGCCCAGTTTGGATCTGACCTCGACAAGGTGACCCAGAACCAGCTGAATCGCGGAGCGCGTCTGACAGAGCTCCTCAAGCAGCCGCAGTTTGCACCACTCACGGCGGCGCAGCAGGTTGCGATCCTGTACGCGGGTACGCAGGGCCTGCTTGATAACGTCGAAGTCTCCGATCTCCGCGCCTTCGAGGATGGATATTATCCGTTCCTCGACTCCGCGCACCCGGACATTCTCGCGGACATCACCAAGAAGAAGGCGTTAGATGATGATCTGCGCAAGCGCATGACCGATGCAATCAATGAGTACAAGCAGGACTTTCTTGCCAGTCGCAAGGAAGCTGCCAAGACAATGGTAAACGCGTAACCCCGCGACGGCATAAGGAAGAATGGCAAACGTACTCGATCTACGGCGACGCATCCGCAGTGTGAAAAACACCCGGCAGATTACCAAGGCCATGAAGATGGTCTCGGCTGCCAAGCTGCGTCGCGCACAGGAACACGCCATGCAGGCGCGCCCCTACGCACAGATGCTGGCGAACGTACTGCAATCGCTCGTGCGTCGCACCGATCTCTACAACGACGAGACGGGTGAGATCATGCACCCGCTGCTGGTCGAGCGAGAAGAGAAGAATGTTCTCGTGCTGATCATCGCGGGCGACAAAGGCTTCGCCGGCGGCTTCAACTCGAATATCGGCAAGGCGGCCCAGCGATTCATCGACGAGCGTCGGGGCTTGGGCCAGAACATCGACCTCGAGCCCATCGGCAAGAAGGCAATTGGCCTGTTCAAGAAGCGCTTTCCCATGGCAATTTACGAGCACAAGGAAGAGCTCTACGACAACGACCTCTCCAAGCACATCGAGGACATTCGGCACCGCGCTGCACCGATCGAGGTGGCATTCGAGCATCCAACGCTCTTGCTGAAAACGAGCTTCGCGGAAGTGTCGGCCGTAGCAAGTTCCATCATTACGCGCTATGAGCGGGCAGAGATCGACTCCGTATACATCGTATACAACGAGTTCAAGTCGGTGATTTCGCAGCGCGTGGTCGTGGAAAAGCTATTGCCGATTCGCAAGCTTGGGTCTCCAGAACTCACGGTTGTCGAAGAGATGACAGAGGAACAGAAGGAAGCCGCAGGCAAGGCTGCCCAGGAGGCCGGCATCTCGATCAATGAGCCGGAGGAGACCGCCTACGAGCAAGAGGCCAAGAAGTTTGGAACTGCTGACGTGGACTACATCTTCGACCAGTCCCCGGAGCAGCTGTTTCGTCACCTGATGCCTCGCTATATCACTACGCAAATTTTCCACGCGCTGTTGGAATCAATCGCTGCAGAGCATGCAGCGCGCATGACCGCGACCGACGCGGCGACTAAGAATGCAGGAGAGTTGATCGACAAGCTCTCGCTCACCATGAACCGATTGCGTCAAGCCGCGATCACCAAAGAGATTATTGAAATTGTCAGCGGAGCGGCTGCGCTCTAAGCGCGTACGCGAACCTAACGAAAGAGACTTATGGCAGAGACACAAAACAACGATAAAAAAGCAGACCAGAACATCGGGAAGGTCGTCAGCATCAGCGGCCCGGCCGTTGACATTCAATTCGAAGAGGCGCACATGCCTCCCATCTTCCAGGCATTGCGCATCGTCAGCGAGGACTTCAATGTGCCGACGCCGATGGACGTCGTTGTGGAGGTGCAGCAGCATCTCGGCGAAGGTCGCGTCCGCTGCATTGCCATGGTCGCGACCGAAGGTCTGGTCCGTGGCATGAAGGCGATCGACACCGGCGGGATGATCACGGTTCCGGTGGGCCGCGAGACGCTGGGCCGAGTGCTCAACGTGCTTGGCGAGCCGGTAGATGAGCTTGGTCCTGTGAACGCCAAGTTGCGGATGCCGATCCACCGCCAGGCTCCCGCCTTCGACGAGCAGTCGACCTCGGAGGAGATGTTCGAGACCGGCATCAAGGTTGTCGACCTGATCCTGCCATTCCTGAAGGGCGGCAAGATCGGCCTGTTTGGCGGCGCCGGTGTGGGCAAGACGGTCGTCATTCAGGAATTGATCAACAATGTCGCGCAGCAGCACGGCGGCTTCTCGGTGTTTGCCGGCGTCGGTGAGCGTACCCGCGAGGGCAACGATCTTTGGCACGAGTTCCAGGAGTCGGGTGTCATCGACATCAACGACTTCAATAAGAGCAAAGCCGCGTTGATTTATGGCCAGATGACCGAGCCGCCGGGGGCGCGTCTTCGCGTCGCTCTGACCGGCCTCACCGTCGCCGAGTACTTCCGCGACGAAGAAGGTGCGGACACGCTGCTGTTCATCGACAACATCTTCCGGTTCACGCAGGCGGGTTCCGAGGTGTCGACGCTGCTCGGCCGTATGCCGTCCGCCGTCGGCTACCAGCCGAACCTCGCCACCGAAATGGGCGAGCTGCAGGAGCGCATTACGTCGACGAAGAAGGGCTCGATCACGTCGGTGCAGGCTGTGTACGTACCTGCCGATGACATCACCGATCCGGCACCCGCGACGACCTTCGCTCATCTCGATGCGACCATGCTTCTGTCGCGTCCTCTGTCGGAGCTCGGCATCTATCCGGCCGTCGATCCTCTGACCTCGACCTCGCGCATCCTGTCCGCTCGCATCGTTGGGCAGGAGCACTACGACGTGGCGCAGGGCGTGAAGAAGATCCTGCAGCGCTACAAGGATCTGCAGGACATCATCGCGATCCTGGGAATCGACGAGTTGTCGGAAGAAGACAAGCTCACCGTCTCCCGGGCCCGCAAAGTCCAGCGCTTCCTCTCACAGCCCTTCCATGTTGCTGAAATCTTCACCGGCATTCCTGGAGCGTATGTGAAGGTCGAAGACACGGTGCGTAGCTTCAAGGAGATCATCGAAGGCAAGCACGATGATATTCCGGAGCAGGCGTTCTATCTCAAGGGCGGCATCGAGGATGTCCTTGCGGCAGCCGAGAAGCTGAAGGCAACGGCGTAACCATGGCAGACGCAGGAAACAATTCGGGACTGCTAACGGTCCGGCTGGTAACGCCGGACCGGGTGCTGCTGGACGCAACCGCAGAGGCGGTGGAGTTGCCGTCGATGGCGGGCTACATGGAGACGCTCTATGGCGCAGCGCCGCTGCTGGCGGAGTTGGGTGCGGGTGAGGTGCGTCTGCACGGCGGCTCGGCTGGGGAGCAGACCTTTTTTGTGGCCTGGGGCTTCGTCGAGGTGCTGCCGGAGCGAGTGACCATTCTGGCGGAGACCGCGCTTCATCCCGAGGAGATCGATCCAGCCGAGGCGGAGGCTGAGCTGCGGCACGGACAGGAACTTTGGAACCAGGCGGGCGACGATCAGGCCAAGTACGACGAGGCCAACGCTGTCACGCGAGTTGCGGAAGAGAAGATTGCGAGCGCGACCGGAAAGCACTAAGCATTCTTCGGTTCTTCGAATTACGAAAGCCCCGCCAACGCGGGGCTTTTCTCTTAGATAGGCCAGCGTTCGATGGCTATCCGCTGCAATGCTCCTTGGCAAAGAGAGCACGAGCGGAAAAAAACGGATAGCAACCCGTGCGCGGGACGAACTCCGACTCACTAACAGCACGCACAGGAATGGCCATGGCGGACCTGGTTAGCTTCGTGCAGGAGAAGCGGGACCGCGAGTAGGGCAGCGATTGGGTCGAACCATGGCGCATGGAAGGCGAGGTTGAGGGCGAGGCCGGCCAGCGTGAGGAACGCCAAATAGGCGCAGGTGGCGGACTGTACCGCATCCGCCGCGAGGGCGGCGTTGCCGCTAAGGCGGGCCTGACGGCGCTTGAGAGCAGCAAGGGTGGGCATGGCGATCAGAGCCCCTACGGTGATCGCCATACCGAGCCGACTGGGCCTCGGAAGGTCGTGTTGGAAGAGGGACACCGCGGCGAGACTGGCCACGAGGAAGGCAAGCGAGTAGAGGAGGATGGCCGCAGCGCGGTTGGCGACTGCCTCGGATACGCGAAGGGCCGGGATGTACTGAGCAAGGACGACGGCTGCGGAAAGGAGCTCGACGAGACTGTCTGCGGCGAAGGCGAGGAGAGCGGGGCTGTGCGCGGTGAAGGCGGCGCGGGAGGCCAGGCCGAGCTCGAGGAGCATCCACAGGATCGTGATGGATTGGAGCCAGAGAACAGGAGTCTGTTGCGCACGAGCCCACGACGAGGCAGCAGGCTGAGGTTGCGCCGTGGGGGATCCTCCGAGCTGACCTAACTTCGACATCGCTGGGAGGATGATTTCAGGTGGCACGGGCGAATGCAAGATCAGGCGAGGGCGATGATCGGAGCAAGATTGCAAATTCGCAGGAAGTCCCTGAGACTAGGGAGAGCAGGTCGATTCCCGCTTCGCTGTGTTCCGTTGGTTTGAGCCGCGTTGGGACGTCAACCCTCTATAATCGGCAACGGTCTATGCAATGTCCCCGTCGTCTAGTGGCCCAGGACGACACCACACTCATGGTGTAAACACGTGGTTCGAATCCCGTCGGGGACGCCAAATTCTGCTGTCGCATGCGCTGGAGCCAGGCTCGCGCATGGGACTGTGCAAGCCCGGAGCAGCTAATTCCCAGAAAACAGGAGAATGAGCGTAGCGGTCCAAAAATGACAGACGGAGTTTGTGTTTAGCGGGAAGCTGGATTCACAGGCGCTGTGGATTCGCGGATGATCAGGGCCGGCTTCACGGGGATGCTTGAGGCATATTCGGCGGCGGGATTGGCGATGCGGTCGAGAAGGATGCTGGCGGCCAGCTTGCCCATGTGCTTGAGCGGCTGGCGAATGGTGGTGATGCTGGGGACGTGGAATTCCGCCGAGACAATATCGTCGAAGCCGATGACGGAGACGTCCTTCGGCACCTGCATGCCGGCCTCATGCAGCACGCGGATAGCGCCGATAGCGGCGGTGTCGTTGAAGCAGATAAGGGCGGTGAAGTCGCGGGTGGCAGAGAGTAGCCGCTGCGTGGGCTCGTAGCCAATCTGCGGTGTCCAGCCGCCGACAGCGAGTTGCACGGTGCGCTCGGGTGTGGGCTCGACGCCGAAGTCCCGCGCGACCTGCATCATCGCCTCCCAGCGGAATTCGCTGTCGATAATCGAATCGTGGCCCTTCATGAAGGCAATTTTGCGATGGCCCAGGTCGTAGAGATGTCGGATGGCCAGCCGGGCGGCGGTGCGGTGGTCGATGAAGATGTTTGTGACGCCCTCCTTCTCCTTATGGCCAGATACGGTGACGACGGGCAGAGGCGTGTCGAAGTCGGCGTTGGTGTTGAGGAGCAACAGACCTTCAGCGCCGCGATTCATCAGCAGTTCAGAGTATTCC
>Ga0302150_10000231_pt1 | contig 23480 bp, 24 predicted proteins | sample I_Bog_N1_2_FD_198635 | JGI IMG/M metagenome (GOLD analysis project Ga0302150, IMG submission 198635) | Peat permafrost microbial communities from Stordalen Mire near Abisko, Sweden - I_Bog_N1_2 | ecosystem: Environmental > Terrestrial > Soil > Wetlands > Peat | place: Sweden: Abisko, Stordalen... | reverse complement strand
TGTTACCCTACTTGATTAACTACTGGGATGTATATGCCGTGTGCGCTGAAATCGTTGATACCCTGTTCGCAGGACGATATGACGCCACGCATTGCGATCCCAGTGCCCACTTCCGCAGATCTTCCGTATAACCAGCGCTCCTGGCCCAGCTATGCCACGGCGGTCAAGCGGTCGGACGGAGAGCCTGTTGCGCTTGATTTGGGTCTGCCGGTGAATGAGTTGCGGGCCCTCGTAGCCTCCTGCGACGGCGTGCTTCTGCCAGGAAGTCCAGCGGACGTGGATCCGTCCTTGTATGGAGCTGAGCGCGATCCGGCGACAGCACCAGCGGACGGGGCGCGCGAAGCGATGGATTATCTGCTGCTGGATCACGCTGAGAAATATGGAAAGCCCGTCCTGGGGATCTGCTTTGGAGTGCAGTCGTTGAACGTGTGGCGTGGTGGGTCGCTGGTGCAAGACCTTACGCCTCTTCCCGTCAATCACGAGGCCGGAAGCAAGGTCGCGATCGCGCATACGGCAATCATCGCCAAAGACAGCCTTCTCGGGTCACTACTGACAGAGCAGGAAGCGCCCGAGTTGGATGGGTATCTGAGGTTGCCGGTCAATACGAGCCACCACCAGTCTGTGGCGTCGCCGGGCGTAGGACTGCGGATTGTCGCACGCTGCCCAGACGACGGAGTGATCGAAGCCGTCGAGATGGATGGGGATGATTCAGTGTTCCACGTGGAACATCAGAGACCCAGGCAGTTTGTGCTGGGGGTGCAGTGGCATCCAGAGCGGAGCTTTGAGATCAGCGCGGCCAGTCGGGCAATCTTTAGGCGTCTTGTTGAAGAAGCGCAGCGAATCTCGGAACTGAGAGACCCGGTGCAAATGGAAAGCACGGCGAGATAACCTTTTGCGGACCCTATCTGAAGAACGAATTGCTAAGCTGATTGAGCCGTACGTGGGTCCAGACGCGCCGGAAGGGCTGTATGGACAACTTTCAGCGTACCTTGATCTCCTGATGAAGTGGAATGCGCGGACGAACCTCACATCAATCCGGCAGCCAGAAGAGATCGTGCGGAGGCATTTTGGGGAGAGCCTGTTTGCAGGAATCCAATTGAAGCCTCGCGTGGAAGAGGGCGCAACGCTCCTGGACTTTGGCTCAGGTGCTGGATTTCCAGGAATTCCGATTCAACTACTGCTGCCAACAGTCCGCGTGACGCTGGCTGAGTCTCAGGGGAAGAAGGCGTCGTTTCTACGGGAGGTGGTACGCACCCTCGGTCTGGCGACGGAAGTTTGGGCGGGTCGAGTAGAGGAGATGCCAGAGATATCCGGGGTGAATGCGGGGGCGCAGGCCAGGCAGTTTGATGTGGTGACCCTTCGGGCGGTGGACAACATGAAGCTGGCAATGGTGGAAGCACGGCGAAGGGTAAAGGTGGGCGGATGGTTGGTAGCATTGACAACGGAATTGGGGGACGATCTGGAGAGCATTCGAATCCCCGCAGATGGGTTGGGGTGGGTCAGATTTGAGCGGGTGGGATAGACGCCGGCTATCGCACAGGTACCTCTGCGTGTTGCACAGCATTTCAACCGATGTTCCACGTGGAACACTATTTGATCATGTTCCACGTGGAACATACCCTTGCTGAGTCTGCTAGGCTGGGGATCGTCAGCCAATGGATCAAAAGAATGAAGTGCCCAATCCGCCCCTCTCGCAGAGCCCTACGACCCGCAGTAAGGTGATTGCAATCGTCAACCAAAAGGGTGGCGTGGGGAAGACCACGACTGCGATCAACCTGGCGACAGCCGTCGCGCTGGAAGGGGTGAAGGTCCTACTCCTAGACGTAGATCCCCAGGCGAACACCACTGGGGGCCTCGGATTCTCGCGCGATGAGGCAAGGTTGTCGGTCTATGACCTGTTACTCGGAAACGCCACGGCCAGTGAAGTGATTCTCCCGACGGACGTCGAAAATCTGTCCCTGATCCCAGGCACCAAGAACATGATCGGCGCAAATGTTGAGCTTGTAGGGGTGGAGAGGCGGGAAACTCGGCTGCGTGAGGCTTTGGAGCAGACGCGCGACGACTATCGGTTTATCTTCCTGGATTGCCCGCCGGCCTTGGATTTGCTCACCCTGAACTCCCTTGTAGCCGCGGATACCCTCCTGGTTCCCATGCAGGCGGAGTATTTTGCCCTGGAGGGGATCTCCGAGCTCATGGCCACGCTCGATCGTGTATCGGCCAGCTTCAATCCGGAACTTTCCATCGAAGGTGTCCTGCTTACCATGTTTGACGACCGCACCAATCTCTCGCAGCAGGTACGAGACAATCTGCAGACCTTCTTCGAGGACAAGCTGTTCAAAACGACCATTCCTCGCAATATTCGCCTAGCGGAGGCTCCGAGCCACGGCAAGCCCGTCGCTCTCTATGATCCGCGGTCGCGAGGGGCGGAAGCCTACCGGAACCTGGCACTGGAATTACTCGAGCGCAACGGCGTGAAAGTTGCCAAGAAGCAGGGCCCGAAGCCGAGCTTCGCCGTGCTCGAGAGCATCGGCGAGTCTAAAGGCATTTGGCCGTTTCGAAAGTAATGCCGCGCTTTTCGCTTGAGATGGTGTCTCCAGGGCAGAATGTTCACAATGGAATTATTTTGAGAATAGGAATTGAACAGCATCATGGCGAATCAAGTTGATCAACACGTAGCAAACAAGGCGCAGGGCAGTAAACCGCGTGCGCTGGGTAAGGGATTGGAATCACTGCTACCGTCGCGGCAGGCTCCTGCAGTTCCCGTCTCGATTGCGGCAGCGGCGGAATCTACCGGCACGCCACTGGAGATCGACGTTGAATTAATCGACCGCAACCCGTTCCAGACGCGCACAAATTTTGATGAGACCAAGCTAGCGGAGCTGGCCGCCTCGATCACGATGTCCGGGGTTGTGCAGCCGATCGTGGTGCGGCACGGAGTGAACCATCGCAAGGATGGGCGCTTCATGCTGATTACCGGCGAGCGACGCCTGCTGGCGAGCAAGAAAGCGGGCAAGACGACCATCCCCGCAATTGTTCGTGAGGTGTCGAATCTCCAGGCGATGGAGATGACCATTGTCGAGAACCTGCAGCGCGCCGATCTGAACCCGATGGAGCAGGCGCATGCGTACCTCAGGCTGAGCCGAGACTTTCACATGACCCAAGAGCAGATGGCGGAGCGCACCGGCAAAGACCGCGCAAGCGTCTCTAACTTCCTTCGTTTGTTGAAGTTACCAGAACCCGTCCAGCGTCACGTAGAGGTTGGAGAGCTAAGTTTCGGGCATGCTCGGGCACTACTGGCGCTGGAGTCACCGGAGGCTATTCTCGCGGCCACCCAGAAAGTCCTGGCGCTACATCTTTCGGTCCGTGCGACGGAGAATTATGTACACGGGCTGCTGAATCCAGAGTCGAAGGTCAAGCAAGCAAAGCCAGCCGAGGTGGTAGATCCGAACGTCCGCGAGGCGCAAGACACGCTACGGCGGCGGCTGGGCCTGAAGGTCATGATCGAAGACAAAAAGGGCAAAGGTCGGGTGATCATCGAATACTCCGGTGTGGAGGACTTCGACGCAATCCTGACGGCGCTGGGCGATACGCCGGCGAGCTAGCTAGTAGCACTGATCGAGAGTTTGGGCTTCGGCCCCGGGACCCGCACCTCCACTTCTAACTTTGAGAGGCTCATGATGCGCTGTATCTTTCTTTCGCTCGCTGTTCTTGGCCTGGCCGCTGCAATGGCCCCTTCCATGTCGTCTGCGCAACCAACGTATCGACCCGCCGCTGGACGCACGCTGCTGCGCGCCGGCCATGTGCTCGATGTCCATACCGGCAAGGAGACTCCGGACGAGACCATCATCATCAGCGGCGACAAGATTGTGGGGATCGCGGCCACCAGTGCGACCCCTGCCGCACCAGGCGATCGAGTGGTCGACCTGACGGCGTACACGCTGATGCCCGGCCTCATCGACGTGCACACGCACCTGACCATGGCCACCAACTTCGATCCCTACTTCGAGCTGTCGATGACGCCGGCCAAGGAAGCGATTCTCGGCGTGGAGAATGCGAAGACGACCCTGGAGGCAGGCTTCACCACGGTGCGCAATGTGGGCGCGAACGACTTCACCGATGTGGCGCTACGCGACGAGATCAACGCAGGCCATGTACCGGGGCCGCACATGCAAGTCTCCGGGCCGGCGCTGGGTATTACCGGCGGCCACATGGACGAGAACCTGCTGCCGGAGCAGTATCACGTGCAGGGCGAAGGAGTGGCGGATGGAATTCCTGCCGTGCAGCACATGGTTCGCAACAACATCAAGTACGGAGCAGACCTGATCAAGATCGGCGCGTCGGGTGGAGTGCTATCGAAGGGTGACGATCCGCAGGCGTCGCAGTACACGCTGGAGGAGATGCAGGCGATTGTTGCCGATGCTCACCGGCTCGGACGCAAGGTGGCGGCGCACGCGCATGGAGCGCAGGCGATCCTTTGGGCGTCGGAGGCTGGTGTGGATTCGATTGAGCATGGCAGCTACTTGGACGATGCGGGCATTGCGATGATGCTGAAGCATGGCACATACTTTGTACCCACCGCCTACCTCATCGACTGGGTGCAGCAGTATGGGAACCTTCCACCGTTCTACGCCCAGAAGATGAAGGACGTGAGCGCGGTCGAGAAGAAGAATGCGATTCGCGCCATCAAGGCGGGGGTAAAGGTGGCCTGCGGAACGGATGCTGCGGTGTATCCGCATGGTCTGAACGCGCATGAACTGGATGTCTATGTGAACCAGTTCGGGATGAAGCCGCTGGCCGCTCTGCAGACGGCGACGCTGAACGCCGCAGACCTCATGGGATGGAGCGACAAGATCGGTTCGATCGATCCAGGCAAGTGGGCCGATGTGATCGCGGTGAAGGGCGATCCGCTTGAAGATGTGCGCATCCTCCAGCATGTCCCGTTTGTGATGAAGGCAGGCGTGATCTACAAGGATGAAGCTCAGCCTGAAGTCGTCGACAGGTTGGTCGCATCCGCACCCAAGCCGATCGAATCCAACAGCGTGGAGAATAGTTTCTGATGCAGGCGACACACTTCGAGTACCGCTTCCGCTTCGCGATCCACGCGCTGATTTACATTCTGGGCTTCACAGCGCCGTGGCTGTTTGCGCGCTCGCTGACGGGGGTGCCCGGGTTCACGACAAGCTCGACATGGCTGGTGATTTCGACCTCGCTGACCAAACAGGGATGGCTTGCGTTCGACGCAGCGACGGTCACACTGCTGGTGATCGCGCTACTGCTGACGGGCCTGGGCGCGTGGCTGCGGGTGTGGGGATCGGCGTACGTGGGGTCAAGTATTGTGAAGTCGCCAAGCATGCATGGTGAAGCAATGCTGGCGGACGGGCCATATCGGCGGACCCGCAACCCTCTGTACCTGGGCACGCTGCTGCATACGCTGGGCGTCACACTCCTGATGCCACCCAGTGGTGCGGTGTTCAGCGTGGTGTTGCTGTGGGTCTTCCAGGTGCGTCTGGCGCTGGCGGAGGAGCCATTCCTGGCCGCGCGCTTCGGACAAGCGTATCTCGACTACAAGAAGGCCGTGCCACGCTTTCTTCCTGCGACGAAGCCGCAGATCGCAGCAGCCGGAGCACGCCCGCACTGGATACAGGCAATGCTGGGAGAGATTTACTTCCTCGCGATGTTCCTTGTGCTCGCGATCTTCGGATGGAGCTTCAATGCGCAACCGCTTCGCCAGGGGCTGATCATTTCGGCGGGGCTGGCGCTGGTGATGCGAGCGTTTCTTCCACGCGCGGTGCAGGAAGCGACCGCCGTCGCTGGGTAGGAGCTGAGAACGATTGAAGGGGCCGGAGAGCCGACGCGGTGTGCGTCGATTCTCCGGCCCCTTCTCACCAGCCTCCACAAGACCCGAAAACAATCAGGCGCTCGCGAACGAGGCCTTCGTTACTTCTTTGGCGGAGCGATCGTGTCCTTGGCAACCTTGGCCACGCGGAACTTCACCACGGTCTTGGCCTTGATCTTGATGGCCTCGCCGGTCTGCGGATTGCGACCGATGCGAGCCTTACGCTCTGCCTTAACGAGCTTGCCGATGCCGGGGATCGTGAACTCGCCAGACTTCTTGGTCTCCTTGACAGCGGTCTCAGCGAGAAGCTCGAGGAAAGCTGCGGTCTGCTTGTTGGTGAGCTCGAGCTTTTCCGCGAGAAGGCGGACGAGCTGTGTCTTTGTAATTCCCTTTGCCATGTGTATCTCCTTCGTTCAAGTAAATAAAAATAGGGGTTGCGGATTGAGCATGAGCTTTGACCCACCTCCCGCGACCTGCCTCTGACGACTTCCCGTTCCGTCTCCCGGCAGACATAACCGAAAGCTTTTGCGAGGTGTTAATCGCCAGTGTTCATGCGGGTACGGAGAACCGCGCCGATGTTCACCTTCAACCTTCCTGAGCGCTTTGTCAACGTCAAATTGCCCATTTCCACAGATATTTGCTGGGTGTTTGCGAATTTGATCCCTTAAGAGCGCATATTCACAGGATTTTTGCCCTGTCGAGCTTAAAAGAAACGATTGGAAGGGCGCACGAGCGAGCGACTCAAAGCATCCTCATCGCGCGAGAGCATCGCGTTGTTGAGTGTATCGATGAGCGGCGTCGCGATGCGAAATCGGCGCAGGACTTCACGCGCGAGCGTGGCTTCGAGAGCGACCTCGGCGGGCAACTTTGCATTCACACCCCAACTCTTGGCGCGCACTAATTCGTCGGCGGGATCGTCACGGTCGAAGCCTTTGGGCATGCGCGTCAGGGCTTCGCTCTGGCTTAGCTCAAAGCCCGCGCTGCGGGATTTGAGCAGCTGCTTGATCGTGGCGCGATAGCTTTCGTGATGCGCACTCATCCACCGGCGGAGTGCGAGTAGCTGCTCCCGCTCGGGCATGTAGACCCCGGCGGCGATCATCACCTGCTGCCGGCTGATCTGCAGATAGAAGCCGCCGCCGGAGGTCTTCTCCATGCCGCGCCGCGACCACCACGCTGCGAGATGCGTCTTATACGGCTGCTTGTTGGGGCTGAACCGGATGTCGCGATAGATGCGCATCGCCACCTTGTGCGGGGGTCTAACATGCTCCGGAGCGAACTCGATCATGCCCGCGTTGATCTCTTCGATCAGTGCGAGCATCGGGGCCTTCACGGCACGCGCATATACGTCGCGACGAGCCTCAAACCACTCGCGGTCGTTATTGCGCGCGAGGCCGCGGAGGAACTTCATTGCTTCGGGAGTGAACTGGGTCGGCATCGCTCTTCGATGCTACGCAAGGCTCGCACGGCTCACAAGCAACGCGGCGAAGGCCGAAGCCCTCGCCGCCGCGCTGTGCTGCACTAAAGGATTACTCCGTCGCACCCGGATAGATGCCCTTGAGTGGCGCACTCTGGTTCTGGTCGAGCTCCGGATGAGGAAATGGCTTGCGCGGCATCATGGCGTCGCGCTGGCTCGTGTTCCAGAGGAAGATCGCTTCCACCACCGCAGCCTGTTCAAGGTCGGCCTGGTGGAGGCGATCGACCGTGTCCATGTCCGAGTGGTGGGTGCGGGTCTCATAATCCATCGGATCCTGGATGTACTGGAAGCCAGGAAGTCCCAATGCATCGAAGGAGAGGTGATCGGTGCCGCCGGTGTTTCGATTGGTGATCGTAGTGACGCCGAGGTCGGCGAGCGGTGCAATCCACTGCGCAAAGATCGGCGCGATGGCGAAATTGCCCTGCGTGTAGACGCCGCGAACTTTTCCCGTCCCGTTATCGAGGTTGTAATAGGCGTCCAGCTTCTCCCACTCCGCGGTGGGCTTGAACGCGCCATGATGTCCCATGAAGCTCGGCACACCCGCAGGATCAGGGGTCGCCGGCTGCGCAAACGTGCCGAAGTGCTGTTTAACATAGCCCTCTGAACCGAATAGCCCTTCTTCCTCACCGCTCCATAGGGCAATACGAATCGTACGCCGAGGATGCAGGTCAAGCGCCTTGAGGATACGCACGGCCTCCATGGCTACGACGCTACCTGCACCGTTGTCGGTAGCGCCGGTGCCGGAGATCCAGCTGTCAAGATGGCCTCCCACCATAACCACCTGGTCCTTCAACTCGGGATCGGTGCCAGGGATTTCTGCGACGGTATCGAAGCCATGCTCGTGCTCGCCGGTGAACTTGGTTTCGATGTTCACTTCTACCGTGACCGGCACGTGATGCTCGGTCAGGCGTGCCAACCGGTTGTAATGTTCGATCATCATCACGGCGTTGGGAATCTTGACTGCGTTCTCGGGCTTTTGCGCATCGCGCGCGAGGTCGGCTCCGTTGTCGTCGAAGATGATGCCGGTACCTCCGCCATCTCCTCCGTCGCGGCTGGGTGTGATGATGGCGAGAACCCCCTCATCTGCCATCATGGCCAGGGCCTGCTTGCGCAGAGCCGCGAGCTGCATGCGTTGCGCGTACATGGTTCGGAAGGCGGGGCTGCTCAGCGAGAAGGAGCGGCCGGGTTCATAGGTCTGCATGTCTTTCAACTCTTCGTCGGTATAGCGTTTGAAGAGGGGCTTGGTGATGTCTGGGGTAGGGCGGGTGGCACCGAGGAGGACGATCTTGCCGGAGAGCTTGCCTTTGAGGGCGTCGAGCTCCTTGGCGTCGCTGAGCGGTACGTAGACGATCTCCCCGCTGACCGGTCCCTGGGTCGCCGGAGACCACGGAGCGGCTTGCAGCCATAGGGGTTCGGGATCAGGCGAGACCATGCGAGCCCACGTGTTGACCTGCAGCCATCCCATACCAAACTCGCCCCAGTCCTCCAGGTGCGCGTTGGAGAGCCCGATAGCGGTGAGGGTGTCGCGCGTCCAGGCGTTGGCCTTGGCCATGTTCGGCGAACCGGTGAGACGCGGACCGATGCCGTCATTCAGAGCTTCCGCGAAGTCCATCACCTTGCCGTGCTGAAAGCCTTCGTCACGTATGCGCTGATACATGGACAGGTCGAGCGTCTCGGTTGCAGGCTGCGGGCCGTAGTACGAGGGAACGGGCTTGGCTTCTTCGTGCTTCTTCTTGTCTTCCGCGCTGGCGCTGAGACAAACCGTTACGATTGCTGCTGTCAGTAGAGCCGTCGTCGTGCTTCGACGCAGCAAGGTACGAGCGAACTTCGCCATGGGGAAAACTCCTTGGGGGATGAAGCTGAATAGGGACAACCGGATGGCGTTAGGATACGCGTCCGCGCATCGAGGTGGCGAGAGTTTTGCGTCCAAGCTGATGAATCCGCCTACGCCTTCCTCGACTTCCTCGCCATGCGCCGCGCCCACTGCACCCCTAAGAACCCGAGCGCCAGCGCCATCACCACCACGCCCACCGGAAACCCTGCGACGCGGTAGGTCAGAGCGAAGTCCGGATGCTTGCCCGTGGCCACCATGTAGACGAGCATGGCCATGATCGCCGCGAAGGTGGTGAGGAAAAAGGCGGCCATTCCAGTGGCAACCCCCATCAACAGAGACTGGAACCAGCCCAGGTCCCCCAGTGGGATTCCGAACAGCTGGCCTTCACGTCGCGCGCGCTCAACATCGTTTGCAGTAGCCATACTCATTTAGAATAAGGCATGGCAGAAAACGTACAGACCGGCCAGCCCCGCACTCCGCAATTGGTGCGTGCCGCCAGCCTGGTGAACGCCGCACAGATTGCGCACGATACGGAAGTCCGCCAATCGCCCAACGGAGTGAGCTTTGCCACCTTTGGCGAAACGGGCCTCGCGGATCTGGATCTCGACCGCATGCTGGAGACGGTGCCCACGTCCATTACGGCAGCACTGAAGGCGAATACCTACTACTTTGTTCCACTGGCTCTGCGCGAAGCCGTTCGGGATAACACGGAAGCGATTGCCGAAACTCCCTTGACCGATAATGACGACGCTGAGGCGTTTCTCAAGTCGGAGGCAGCCTCTGAACCCACCATGGTTGCGAGCGCCTATACCGATGAGTTTTCCGATGCCGCTATCTGCCATCGGAACGTGGAACTCGGCCACGGCCGTCGCGGGGTGTTTATCTCGACGCGGCTGATGGGTGATCGTTTTGCTCTCAGCTTTGAGTTCTTCATCAACGTAGCGCATGCCTTTGTGGATCAGGTGGGAACGCCTGAAGTGTTTGCGGACCTGGTGTGGAAGCAGGCCCAGGGCGGCATTCGTGGCGAGACCAGCATCGACGCCTGGGAGACACGCAATCTCGCGTTCGGTCGCCCGGCAAACGCGCAGCCCGACCCAATACCAACGTCATCCCGGCGAAATCGCGGCGGGATGGCGAGCTTCTCGGCGCGCCAGCGAGCCTTTGCCAGTGGCGGGGCGGCGGCGATCACTCAAGTCGATGCAGCGGCACAGGGTACGCCTGTAGATTCGCAGTCGGCCAGCAATGCCAAGGAACGCGGCTTGTACCTGGACGCAGCATTTTCCGACGCGGTGGCGATTTATCTACTGTCGCTGGCGCTGGACCTCGACTATAGCGAGTTACGTGAGCGGGAATATCCGCTGCTTACACCGGCAGGACTGGCGGCACGCCTTCGCCTGGTTGCCGGGCTCTATCCGCCTAACCCGGGGTATGAGTTTGCCGTAAAATATCGGCGTCGCGCCTAAACTCTATCGAACTGCAGACATGGCCGCTCGGAAGAGGCGTTCGAAGTCTCCGGAAACCGCTGGATCCTTGGCTGCGGATTCGACCGCCTTTTGGGCCGCCGGCCGAGGATAACCAAGGTTCACCAGTGCGCTGAGGACATCTTCCGCGGTTGCGCCCAGCGATGGTCTTACAATCACACCTTCAGCCGTAAAACCAGCCAGGTCGTCGAGCTTGTCTTTGAGTTCAAGGACGACTCGCTCGGCCGTCTTCTTTCCGATGCCGGGGATCTTCGTCAGAGTGGCGTGATCGCCGCTCCGAATGGCTCCCACAAGTCGGTCAGCGGAGATACCGCTGAGCACCGTAATCGCCAGCTTTGGCCCAATGCCGGAGATGGTAAGCAGCTTTTCGAAGAGCCGCTTCTCTGTTAGTTCGGCAAAGCCAAACAGCGAGAGCGCGTCTTCGCGAACATGGGTGTGGACGTGCAGGCGAGCTTCGGTACCGATGTCGCCGATCTCCGTGTAGGTGGTCACCGAGATGGCTAGTTCATACCCCACGCCTCCGCAGTCGATAACCACAGCGTTGGGGGTCTTACTAAGGATTTGTCCACGAAGATGCGCGATCACACAACGATTGTAGCGATAGAAGACAGCGATGCAGCAATCGAACAGGACCGCGACGCAGCGATCACTTACCGAGTAAAGCAAGCCGGGCCAGGCGTCGAGACTCCGCGCCCTCGGCCCGGCTTCATTCCCTAGCGGGGTCCATCGTGATCATGCCAGTCGTGGTGATCGCGGTCCCAATCACTGCGGTGCTGGTAGGACATCTCGTAGCCATGCTGGAAGCCGCGGCGGAAGTCGTCGCGAGCCCCCGGCGGGACATGCGGACGCCGGAAATCCCAGTGGCGATGCGGATCGGGCGGCAGACTATGGTCTAGATCCTCATGCGCAGCTTCGATGCCGGCATGAAATCCCTGGCGTTGGAAATCGTTATACTCCTGCGGTGGCTGCTGCCATCCCAGGTGGAAGCTGATTTGAGCCTCCGCCTTCGGCACTGCCATCGGACTTAGGGTCATTCCAACCGCCAACGTCGCGGCCGTGAGGATCGCCAGTGTAGATTTCGTTCGATTCATCGTCGTTCCTTTCGGACAGATCAAGCTATTGTGTTGTCCTATGAGATGGTTCAACAGAGGCGGGAGGTAGTACGTCCGCACGTAAAAGAATGTTGAACTTCGGGGTTCCCGAGATTCCCGGCAACCCCTCATCCGTGCTCCGCTACGTAGGTCGTATGGATCACAGCCTTCAGCCTCTCGGTTAGCGCTTCCGCGTCACGGGTGGACATCCCCTCGGTTGAGATCGGTTCGCCAACAATCATCTTTATCGGGCGCGGCTTCAGGGCATAGACGTGAATTGGCAGCAGCTCGTAGGTTCCTACCAGCGTCAGCGGCACCAGCGGCACCTGCGCCTTGATGGCCATCCAGGCGGCCCCGGCGAGCATCGGTTGCAGTTCGCCGTTGAAGGCTCGTCCGCCCTCGGGGAAGATGACCATGGGCATACCGGCTTCGAGCGTCCGCGCGCCTCGAGCCAGGCTGGTGATTCCAGCGCGCGCAGAGGTCTGGTCAATGGGAACCTGCCCAGAGCGCTGCAGATACCAACCGATGAACGGGATCTTCCACAGCGGAGCCTTCGCCAGGATGCGAAATTGAAATGGCAGCTTGGCGAACAGCACTGGTGTGTCGTAGTAGCTGAGGTGATTGCTGGCATAGACGGCGGGCACTCCCACCGGTAGCCTCTCGGCGTGCTCCAACGTCACCGGCGACATCGCAATGCGCAGAAGCATGCGCGCCCACATGCTGGCGATGGCGTGCTGCTGGCGACCGTTCCTGTCCCAAATGCCACAGACCAGCGAAATGGTGCCGAAGAAAACGGTGGCCAACCCAACCAGCGGGATGAAGACGAGATAGTTCACCCAGCGACGTCGCCAGGAGACCTCTGGGGGTGGGCCTTCGTGCTGCGCTTTTGTCGTCAGGGGCTCGTTGGCTGCGGACATCTCCCCTATGCTACCCCGCCTGGGTTAACGCCAGTGCCCGGATTTCGCCTACAAGGAAGACGGAACCAGTGGCAACAATGACTCCGTCCTTCGGCGTCAGCAATTGGGCGTGCTGCAAAGCATCCCGCAGGTCGGTTGCCCGATGCACTGGAACATCGAGGCGCTCCGCCGCGGTGGCCAACTCCTCCACGGTAGCGGCGCGAGGGTTGTTCACTGCGGCAAGAACGACGTGGTCGCGCGCGCGCGCCGGGTCACCCGACGTGGAGTCGAACAGTGGAAGCAAGACCTGCTCCATCTCGTCGATCTGCTTGTCCGCCAAACAGCCGAAGATAAGCGTGCGCGGAAGGTTCTCAGGGATTTGCGACAGCGCCGCCCGCAGCGTCCATGCGCCAGCGGGATTATGCGCAACGTCGAGTAGCAGCGGCGCGTGGCCCTCCTGCGAGGCAATCCACTCCAGCCGGCCAGGCCACACGGTCTCGCGAATGCCCCGCTCGATGGCCGCATTGGAGAGGTTGAGACGATGATTGGCTCGCAACTCCAGAGCGGTGGCGATCGCGAGAGCGACATTGCGCTGCTGATGCTGGCCGGCTAGCGGTGAATCGACATGCAGCGACTGGCCCTCGACGGTAAGATCGTACACGTTGCGCGCCAGGAAAGGGGTGTCGGCGCCGGTAGGAGTATGCGTTACGACGTCCCGTGAGGGAGGAAGGCAGCGGGCGGCGTCAACGCCACGCACGCCCAGCCGCACTGCCGCTTCGCCAATCGCCGCGTTAGCATCCTGATGTTGCGCAAGCGTCACCAGCACGCCGCTCTGCCGAAGGATGCCTGCTTTCTCACTGGCGATCTCGCGCATCGTGTTGCCGAGGTATTCCGTGTGATCAATGCCGATGTCGGTAATCACGCTCACGATGGGCTCGACCGAATTCGTAGCATCCAGGCGGCCACCGAGTCCCACTTCAAGCACGGCAAGTTCCACGCGCTGCTCGGCAAACCAGGTGAAGGCGATGGCTGTGAGGAGCTCGAAGAAGCTGGGATAGTGCGGCAGCCCGCCTTGCGCAATCAGCTTCGCACTCGCCGTGTCGACGAGCCCGTAGACGCGGCCGAAGTCCGCATCGGGAATCTCTACCAACTGCCCCTCTGCGCCCCCAGTTGAGACCTTGATGCGCTCATTGACCCGTAGCAGGTGCGGGGACGTATACAACCCCGTCTTTAGCCCCGCTGCATTCGCAATCGAAGCCAGCGTCGCCGCCGTCGAACCCTTTCCGTTTGTGCCTGCAATGAGCACGGAGGAGAAGGTCTTCTGTGGTTCGCCGAGAACCTTCAGCAGGGCGCGAATATGATCGAGCGAAAACTTTCTTCGCGGCACACTCTTCATTCCGTCGACCGCGCGACCTGTGCGCAGCTCTGGCCCCAACGCCGCCAACCGTTCCAATGCATCCTCGTACGTCATCACGTCTATCAGTCTCGCACTTCCTGTGCCGTCCCTATCGAGGCCGCTATGCAAATTCTGCCGGCCTTCCCGCGAAGCAGCAGCCTGTCTGTTCGTCCCGCCAGGTAACGCGCCGTGAGCGCCGTGGTATCAAGGTCTTCGACGACCCTCAGGCCCAGCCGTTCCAGCTCCTCGGCAAGTTGCGGCGGAGTGAAGAACATCTGGAATGGCTCGCCCGCAAGCGCTACTCGCGCACTCAGAGAGTCGTGCATGAGCTGCTCCACCGGCGGAAGAACCTCGCGTGGCTGCGAGTAGTCGAAGACCACCTCGCTGCCCGCTTTGAACCGCGCCAAGAGCTGGATCGTCGCACGAAAGCCCTCACTGGTGAGATACGGCACCACGCCCAGCCATGCAGTCACTGTGGGTAACGTCTCATCGAACCCCGCCGACTTCAGCCCCGCTCGTAACGAATCCTTATTGAAGTCCACCGCAACAAACCGCGCGCTCTCTGGAGGAACGATCCCCGCGCTCGCCAGCATCTGCAGCTTCCATGCCTGGGTTGCCGGATGGTCCACCTCAAACGCTCGCACGTTCGCATAAGGATTGCGGCATGCAAACGTATCCAGCCCCGCGCCGAGCACCAGGTACTGCCGCACACCCAAATCCAGCACTGCGGCTGCCAGAGTGTCTTCAGCCAGCCGCGCCCGCACCACCATGAAGGCGCGAAGGGCCGCGGAGAACGGACGCTTGGCGCCGTCTGGCGTGCGCTTCACTTCCTCGTAATACTCTTTGCCCAGGATCGGTATGGCGAGCGGATCCTCAAAGACCAGCGGCTTCGCATCATGCATCTGGTGCGCCGCACGGCGCAGGGCAACGCGCAACGCCGTCCGCGATGGATTCACTTCATGCATGAGGATGGGGCGAACTACGCCGTGGCCGTGCCTTCAGTCATCCACTTTAGCGTCTCGGCGAGATATGCCTTCAGGTTCTTGCGCTCCACCACCGCATCGAGGAAGCCGTGCTGCAGCAGGAACTCGGAGCGCTGGAAACCTTCGGGAAGTTTCTGCCGAATTGTCTGCTCGATCACGCGCGGTCCGGCAAAGCCAATCAGCGCGCCCGGCTCGGCGATGTTCAGGTCGCCGAGCATGGCAAAGCTCGCCGTCACGCCGCCGGTGGTCGGGTCGGTCATCAGGCTGATGAACGGAATCTTCGCATCATCCAGCTTGGCCAGCGCAGCAGAGATCTTCGCCATCTGCATCAGGCTGGTAATGCCTTCCATCATGCGCGCACCGCCGCTCGACGACACAATGATCAGAGGAATTTGGCGCTCTAACGCGCGGTCAACGGCGCGCGCGATCGTCTCTCCCACCACCGGCCCCATGCTTCCGCCAATGAATCCATATTCCATCACGGAGAGCACGACCTCCTGCTCGCCGTGTGGACCGCTGATGCGGCCAATCGCATTGATGATCGCGTCGTTCAGGCCGGTGCTCTTCTGCGCCGCTGCCAGCCGCGCTTTGTATGGCTTCAGGTCGGTAAAGTTCAAGGGATCGGTCGAACGCAACTCCAGGTCGACCAACTCATAACCAGGGTCCAGCAGGCTCTCAATCCGATCGCGGGCGGCGAGTTTGAAGTGCCTGCCACAGTTCGGGCATACCTGCAGATTGGCATCGAGATCGGCTTTCCAGATGGCCTTGCGGCACTGGTCACACTTGATCCACAGGCCCTGGGTCCGCACCTCGTGCTCGGGTGTGGGAGAAATCTCTTGCGCTTCGCGTTTGAACCAGGTCATTGCCGAGGGCTCGCTCCTGCCCCGCGCCAGCTGCCGGGGACCTCTGCCATTGTATCGAAACCGCGTGGCCTTCGGGCTGAATGCTCTATTCTTGTACCGTGAGCAATCCAATCAAGATCCAGCTACCCGACGGTTCCATTCGTGAAGTCCCCGGGGGCACAACCCCATTCGAGATCGCCAACAGCATCTCGCCGCGCCTGGCCGCGGCCGTCGTGGTCGCGCGCATTCGCCCTCTCGCCCCTGTGGCCGCCAATGCCAATGAGACGGCTCTTGAGCAGTCGGAAGAGGCGATGTACTCCGGTGGGCACTCCAGCTCCGAACGCATCGTCGGCCTCTCCACCCCGCTGCACGAAGACGTCGCGCTTGAACTGCTGAAGGAGAATGATCCAGCCGCGCTTAGGGTCGCCCGCCACTCCGCCGCGCACATCATGGCGACCGCGCTGCTCGAGCTCTTTCCCGAGACTAAGCTCGGACACGGACCTGCCACCGACAGCGGCTTCTTCTACGACGTCTATCGCGAGGTTCCCTTCACCGAAGCAGATCTTGCGGCCATCGAACAGAAGATGGCGGAGGTCGTTGCCCGCGATGAACCCTTCGTCCAGGTCATTGAATCGCGCGAGCAAGCCCTTACCGATTACACCGCTAACGCTGAGTTCATGAAGGTCCACTTCATCGAGCGCTTCACCAAGCCCGGTGACGAAATTTCTCTCTACCGGAACGGCAGCTTCACGGACTTCTGCCGCGGCCCACACGTTCCCTCCAGCGGCCGAGTCAAGGCATTCAAGGTGACCTCCATCGCCGGAGCATACTGGCTCGGCGACGAGAAGAACCAGCAGCTCCAGCGCATCTATGGGACGGCGTTTTTCAACGCGAAAGACCTCGACGCGCACTTCAAACAGTTAGAAGAGATCAAGGCCCGCGATCATCGAGTGCTCGGCAAGCAGCTTGATCTGTTCAGCATCCAGGAGGTCGCGGGTGCAGGCCTTATCTTCTGGCATCCCAAGGGCGGTCTCATCCGCAAGACGATGGAAGACTGGATGCGCGACGAATGTATCCGCCGCGGATACAACATGGTGTTCACCCCGCACATCATGCGCCGCGAACTGTGGAAGATCTCTGGCCACGAGGAAAACTATGCGGAAAACATGTATCCGCCCATGGAGCTTGACGACGCAGAGTACCGCCTCAAGCCCATGAACTGTCCCGGCCACATCCTCATCTATAAGAACTCGCCGAGGAGCTACCGAGACCTGCCACAGCGCTACGCCGAGCTAGGGAACGTCTACCGCTACGAGCGCAGCGGCACCATGCATGGTCTGCTGCGCGTCCGCGGCTTCACCCAGGACGATGCCCACATCTTCTGCACGCCTGAGCAAATCGAAAGTGAAGTAGAAGCCTGCATCGACTTCGCCGAGGCTGTCCTCAAGACCTTCGGCTTTGAACAGTTTCAGGTCGAACTTTCCACCTGGGATCCCAAAGATAAGAAGTTCATCGGCAGCGCCGAGAAATGGGACAACGCGATTGGCTCACTCACCCGCGTGCTCGATCGCAAGAACATCCCCTACAGAACCATCGCTGGTGAAGCCGCCTTCTATGGCCCTAAGATCGACATCAAACTCGTCGACGTCCTTGGACGCCTCTGGCAGCTCTCCACTGTGCAGTTCGACTGGAATCTCCCGGCACGGTTTGACCTTGAATACATCGGCGAAGACGGCGCACCGCACCAGCCCGTCATGGTCCACCGCGCGCTCTTCGGCTCCGTCGAGCGCTTCTTCGGCGTGCTCATCGAGCACTACGCCGGAGCCTTCCCCATGTGGCTCGCGCCCGTGCAGGTAGGCCTCGTGCCCATCAGCGAGAAGCACCACGAGTACGCGAAGACCGTGCAGCAGCGCCTGGAAGCCGCAGGCCTGCGCGTTGAAGCCGATCTCAGCAATCAGAAGATGAACGCAAAGATCCGCGACTTCGGCCTGCAGAAAATCCCCTTCATCCTCATCCTCGGCGACAAGGAAGCCGCCTCCGACAGCGTTAGCGTCCGAGTCCGCGCCAAGGGCGATGAAGGTTCAGTATCCCTATCCGATTTCATCGCACGAAGTCATCACCTCGTTTCCACTCATTCCATGAATCTCGGTGCCATCGAAGCAGGTCTCGACCAACCGCCCTCTTGATACGGACCCATGCGGGGACGCATCTAATCGCACATGAGCGAATTAGCCGTCCCCGTCAACGCCAAAGACCATTCCCAGGGCCCCGCCACCGCACCCGTCACTCTCGTAGAGTACGGGGACTACCAGTGCCCCTCCTGTGGCGATGCCTTTCCCCTCGTCAAGAAGCTCCAGAAGCACTTCGGCGATAAACTCCGCTTCATCTTTCGCAACTTCCCGCTCGACATGCACCCCTACGCCGAGCACGCCGCCGAGACTGCGGAGTTCGCCGCAGCCCACGATAAATTCTGGGAGATGCATGACCTTATGTTCAAACACCAGAGCAATCTGACGGACCCTGCGCTCCTCAAGCTTGCCACCCAACTCAAGCTATCCGTCGAAGAGCTCACGGCTGCCCTCGAAAAGCGCACCTATGCCACTCACGTCAAGCACGACCTCGACGGCGGCATCCGTTCCGGTGTAACTGGCACGCCCATGTTCTACATCAACGGCGCGCTCTACGAAGGCGAATACGACTACGACTCACTCGTCGCGGCCATCGAAGCCCAGCAATGACTCCCTTCGTCGTTCGCGAATCCATCCTCGTGTATGCCCCCATGGATCGCCTCTTCCGTCTCTCCACCAATCTCGCGCTGGTGAGGGAGACGCTTGGCATGACGGCGATGGAAACGGGCGTTACGGGCAGCCTGACATCCGGCCACGTTGTCGCAGGCAGCCGCGTCGTATGGCGCGGATGGAAGTTTGGCCTGCCCACCCAGCACCACACACTCATCACCGGCTTCACCCCGCCGCATGAATACGTCGGTCGCCTCGGCCAACATGAGGTGACCGCGGAAGCATTCTTCCAGGACACTCAGGAGCGCGGCCGCTTCGCTTTCTTCCAGCACGACCATCATTTCTACGAGCTCGCAGACACACCTACCAACACTTCCGTCACCGAACTTCTCGACGAGGTCCGCTTCACGCTGCCGCTCGGTGCACTTGGAAGAATCGCAGCGCGGCTTTTACTCGCACCTTACATTCGCAAGCTCTGTCGAAGGCGTTTTGAGCGATTGAAGCAGCTCGCCGAAGGAGAGGGCTGGAGACCGTTCGTAGCAGATGGGGAAGGCTATGCGCGCAAGCGCGGCTGAGCTTTCTTGCCAACATTCGGCTCTTCCAGCAGAGGTGAACCGCCGCCATGCACATGCGCGAGCGCCTCTGCCCCGCGAGCGAACTCCAAGGCCCGACGGAACGCGCCTTTCTGATAGGCACTGTTGGCCGCCTCCAATATGGCGTCATACACCTCTTCAATCGTACCGGGACGGTCGCCCTGATGCTTTGCCCAGTGCTCCTCTGCCTTATCTACCAGATGTTCATACTCAGTTTGGATCGCCTCGGATAACTCACTGCTCAACCGGCTGGCCTTGGCTTGCGAACCTAATGCACCAAACCCGAGGTGCTCTCCAGCGCGCAGAAGGTCAGCAGCCGACTTGTGTTCTCCCTGCAAGAGATTTCGTTGCGCGAGATCTGTCAGTAGTCCAATCTGTGCGGTAACTCCGGCCGATAGGAACTTCTCCAACGCACTCAGCCGTCCAAGGTGCTCGTACGCACGACGGATATCCTTTCCCTCGTGGTGCTTCTTGCCGTGCTCCTTAGCTGACTTCTTCGCTGCTTTCTTTGCTGCTTTCTTTGCTGCCTTTTTGGGGGCCATCGTGTGAATTCCTCATTCGGTTCAGATGCGCGGATCCCTGCTCGCGTTCTCCGGCATCTTAAACCCAAGAAGACAAGAAGAGAGGTGCGGAAATGAAAGCAGTTGTTCTCCACGAATATGGTCCACCGTCCAAACTCATCTATGAAGACTTCGACGATCCAACTCCCGGGCTCGGTGAAGTGCTTGTACGCGTGCATGCCGTCAGCATCAATCCTGTCGATTGGAAGATGCGTTCGGGTGCAGCAAAGGAACATTTCCCCGTAACCTTCCCCGGAATCCTTGGGCGCGACGTAGCGGGAGTCGTTGCCAAACTCGGCGAAGACGTTGAGGGATTCAAGCCAGGAGACCGCGTCTTCGCTCTGGCCCATGCCACCTATGCGGAGTTCTGCGTCGTCAAGGCAACCGACCTCGCGCTGATTCCCGAAGGTCTGGAGTTGACCACAGCGGGAGCGGTGCCGCTTGTGTCGGTCACCGGAGATCAACTCATTCGGCGAGCCGCGAAGGTACAGCAAGGCCAGACCATTGTGCTCACGGGAGCGCTCGGTTCCGTGGGTCGCTGCGCACTGTTCGCGGCGCTGGAGATTGGCGCGAAGGTCATCGCCGGAGTCCGCAGGAAGCAGTTCGACGAGGTGCTGGCGCTGGGCGCGGCAGCCGCCATCGATCTCGACGACGACAAGTCAATCGCGTCCGTTGGCGTAGTGGATGCCGTCGCGGACACGGTTAATCACGATGTTGCCGCGAAGCTCATCGGCAAGGTCAAGCCGGGTGGAATCTTCGCCAGCGTGCTCGGACCGCCATCAAATGCCGCTCTAAATCCGACCGTGCAGGTCAATGCGATCATGGCCACGCCTGACCCGAAGACCTTCATACACTACGGGGAAGCAATTCGCGACGGTAAGCTCAAGCTTCCCATCGACAGCATGATGCCGCTTTCGGAAGCGGGAGCGGCGCAGGAGCGCGCGGAAAAGGGCGGCGTCGGAAAGATCGTGCTCACCGCCTAGAAGAGTTGCCAGTGAAGCTAGCGCACTCGGAGGCGCAGCCAATACAGCAAGAAGGCCGCCATCGCTGGCGGCCTTCACTCTTCTCTATCCACTCTATCCCCTGGTACACGTGCTATCCGAGCGTCTCCATCAGCTTGTTCACCGTGCGGTTCAGGTCTTTATCGGTGCGCCGCTGCCCATCAATTTTTGCGATCGAGTGCATCACGGTGGTGTGGTGCTTGCCACCGAACTGCCGCCCGATCTCCGGAAGGCTGGCCTCGGTCAACTGCTTGGCGAGATACATCGCAATCTGCCGCGGCACCACGATCTGGCGTGAGTTGTTCTTCTGCTTCAGCTCCGCAACGCGCATGCCAAAGCTTTCTGCAACCGCGCGCTGGATGGCTTCAATCGTGATCTTGCGCACCTGTGTGTCGATGAACTGCTTCAGGCATTGCTGCGCCGTAGGAAGTGTGATCTCGACGCCATGTAGCGAGCACCACGCAATCAACCGAACCAGCGCACCCTCGAGCTCACGCACATTCGTCCGCACATTGCCCGCGATAAACAACGCCACGTCCGTCGGCAGAACCGTCTGCTCCTGCTCCGCCTTGCGCTGCAGAATCGCTACCTTGGTCTCGAGATCCGGCGGCTGAATGTCGACCACCAGGCCCCACTCAAAGCGCGAACGTAGACGATCTTCGAAGTCGTTCAGCTCTTTCGGAGGCCGATCGCTCGCTACCACAATCTGCTTGCTCTGCTCATGCAGCGCGTTGAAGGTATGAAAGAACTCCTCCTGGGTGCGCTCCTTGCCAGCGAGGAACTGGATGTCGTCGATCAGCAGCACATCGACATTGCGATAGCGATCGCGGAAGCCGGTCATTTTGTCGTAGCGCACGGAGTTAATCATCTCGTTGGTAAACTTCTCTCCCGACACATAGCTCACGGAAGAGATCGGATTGCGCGCCTTCACCAGGTGACCAATCGCCTGCATCAGGTGAGTCTTGCCCAGGCCAACGCCTCCGTAGAGGAAGAGTGGGTTATAGGCCTTCGACGGACGCTCGGCCACGGCCTGCGCAGCCGCCTGGGCGAACTGATTGCCGCTGCCAATCACGAAGGAATCAAACTGGTAGCGCGGGTTCAGCTGCGCCGCGGTATTCCAGTCGAAGCTAGATTGCTCCGGGCCCGCCGGCATGGGACTACCGCTGCCATTGCCGCGGCGTGGAGCGTTCTGGCTATGGCTGGGCTGCGGTGCAAAGCCGCCATCCTCACGAACCCGCACAGGAGCTTCCTGCGGTGGCACCTGGAAGACCACCTGGTCGATCTCGAGGCCTAGGTTATCGATCGCCTCGCCGATCAGATCGCCGTACCGGTCGCCAATGTGCTGGAACTCTTCGGAGGGAATTCTTACGTGCAGCGTGCGTCCGCTGATATGCGAGAAGCGCGTAGGTTTCAACCATGTCTCAAAACTCTGGCGGTTGATCTTTTTTTCGAGCGCACCCAGAATCCGAACCCACTGGTTCAATACGGCTGCCGGGACTGGAACAAATGACATCGTCTAAGTCTTCCTTACTTTCCTAAAGTCATGCAACGTTGCGAACTCAGTACGGCGGTAATCGATAGAGACACAACAAGATGCGAAAAAGAGGCGAAAAAGTCCGTGTTCGCGATCGAGCCGCGAAGCGAACCCATTCTGGAATGCTGTTGAAACCCAGCGCCGTGCTTCGCGTTGGAGGAGTGAAGCAGTACCCTTGGCTCGTTACTTTATTTCGGCCGCGAGTCGTTTACACATCACGGAACGGAATCGATACTAGCACGCTAACCCATGCTCTCCAGTGAGCGAAATTAATCAAATTGAGAAAGTTTTTCGGAGTTGCACCATCCATTGTGAAGAATCGATGAACAGGCTTCGGTTACCGGATAGGTTACTTTCGTTTGCTATCTCTATACGGGATTTCGTTGCCGGTTTTCCTCAAGTCGGATATACTCAAGACTTGCTGCCGAGTTGGTCTTCATGGCCTCTCAAATGACCTTTGCCGGGCATCGGCGATTCGCAAATGCGATCCGGATCACGCGAACAAGGCGAGCAGACATCTTCAAGACTTGAAACAGGACAAACATCATGCCTAAGCGCACATTCCAACCTAACCGCCGCCGTCGTAGCAAGGTCCACGGCTTCCTCGTTCGCATGGCCTCCAAGGCCGGAGCCGCTGTACTCAACCGGCGCCGCGCCAAGGGCCGCCACAAGATCGCCGTCTCTGCAGGCTTCCGCGACTAGTCGCGCTGGTTCGCGCTATGTCCAACCGCGCGCTCACGGGAGTACTCCCTTTGAGCGCGTTTCTGTGTGTGAGGTGAGATTCAAGAGACGAGATCTGAAGACACTCTCTGCGCATCTCGTTTCTCTCGCACCTCCTATGACTCATCGCCTCTGCAAACACGCTGACTACCAGATCGTCTACAAGGCTGGTCGCAAGCAATTCGGCAAGAAACTCGCATACTTCCACGCAGCTCGTCCCGCCGATCGCCGATCGGCCACCCCCGGCCCACGCATTGGATTGACGGTGCCCAAGGCCCTTGGCAAAGCGGTCGATCGCAACCGTATCAAGCGCCGCATGCGCGAAGCCATACGAGCAGCGCTGCCCCTGCTCAGCGCTCCCGTCGACGTCATCCTGCATCCGCGCCGCGCTGTTATCGATCTCGACTTCCTGCAACTCAAGCGCGAAGTCTCTACGGTCTTCCGCAGCGTCCAGGCAGCCTACGAGCGGAGCCTGCTAGACCGAAACTCCCCTAATCGAAG
>Ga0302150_10000230_pt1 | contig 23494 bp, 21 predicted proteins | sample I_Bog_N1_2_FD_198635 | JGI IMG/M metagenome (GOLD analysis project Ga0302150, IMG submission 198635) | Peat permafrost microbial communities from Stordalen Mire near Abisko, Sweden - I_Bog_N1_2 | ecosystem: Environmental > Terrestrial > Soil > Wetlands > Peat | place: Sweden: Abisko, Stordalen... | reverse complement strand
ATCATCGACGAGATGACGGCCTGGGTGAGCAGGAAGGCTCCTGTGAGGTTGGTGCGGAGGACGTCGTCGAAGTCAGCGAGCTTCATGCGAAGGGCGAGGCCGTCCTTGGTGATGCCGGCGTTGTTGACGAGGATGTCGACCTTGCCGAGGTCGGCGAGGACGGCCTTGGCGCATGCCTTGATCGATTCCTCGCTGGAGACGTCGAGGGTGTAAGTGCGGGACTTACCCCCGGCAGCTGCGATCTCGGCGGCCACGGCTTCGAGCTTGTCGGCAGAGCGTGCGGCGAGGGCGACTGTGGCTCCAGACCGGGCGAGCTCGAGGGCGCAGGCCCGACCAATTCCCTGGCTGGCTCCCGTCACCAGCGCAATTCGTCCCGACACCTTTGAATCCGTTTGATGCCCAAGACTGTCCTTCGTTTCCTGCTCGTTCACACTGACCTCCCTGTACCTGTTTTCCACCATTAAAACAAAACTACCCAAGCGCGATATTCTTGCGAGTGATGAGCGATAGCCACAAGCACGCAGCCCAACCCAAGCTCTCCGAGAACACAACCGAAGTCTACGCTATCCATGGCGCCGAGCCCGAGGTGCTGGCCTACGCGATGGCAAAGTATTCGCGATCGGCGCTGACCATGCGCGAGTCTCTGAGTGAGATCAGCTCGCAGCGAGCAGAGCAGTTTCTCAACACCTTCTACTTCGAGTATGGACATCGGTCGATTGCCGATCTGGCGCACATACCCTTTGCGGTTGAGAAGCTCAGTCTGCTGGCAGCCATTGCGCTGGTGGACGAGACTCGGTGGGATGGGCAGGAGCGCTCGACGCGCTACCAGGATTTTCATCGCTCCGGATGGTATACGCCGCATCTCGACAGCCACCACCGCACGGACTACACGAAGGCGATTGAAGGCCTGTTCGCCGCGTACAACGAGTTGAGCGCGGGCATGTTCGAGGCGCTCAAGAGGGTGATTCCGCAGCCCGAAGAGATGAAGGCGGACGCTTACGCGCGCACCTTGAAGGCACGGGCGTTCGATGCGGCGCGTTACCTTTTGCCGCTCGCGACGAATACCTCGCTGGGGCAAATTGTGAACGCGCGGACGCTGGAGACACAGGTGTCCCGCCTGCTTTCTAGCCCTTTCACGGAGATTCGTGAGCTGGGAGCAAAGCTTCGCACTGCCGCCACGGAGCCAGCGTGGAATGTGCTGCGCGACAAGCTGGAGGAGCTCGCGGGCGAGGGCGTGGTGAACGCCGAGGCGACGGCACAGGTGCTCAACGAGTTGATGCCGCCGGTGCGCACCGCTCCCACGCTGCTGAAGCATGCTGAGCCCAACGAATATCAGACGGCGAGCCGCAAAGAGCTGATCCAGGCCGCGAAAGAGCTGATGAAGGGCGCGGAGATCTATCCGGCGCCGATCGTCGACCTGCTCGATGACGAGGAACATCTGGAGGTGGAGCTGGTCACTTCGCTGCTCTATACCAACTGCCACTACTCGTACCGCCAGCTGCGTGGAGCGGTGGGAGCGCTGGGCGAAGTTCGGCGCAACGAGTTACTGAAGATTGGCACGGCAAACCGAGGGAAACACGACGAATTGCTACGGGCGTTCCACTCCGGGCACGGCTTTCGCTTCGACATCCTGATGGATATTGGCGGCTTCCGTGACATGCATCGGCATCGTCGCTGCGTGCAGCTGATCCAGGAGTTCTCGGATGTGCATGGTTATGATGAGCCCGTGTGCCCGGGCCAGCCGACGCTTGCAGAGGCGGGGCTAGAGACGGCGTATAAGGCCGCGGTGGAGTCCGCCCATGCTGCCTACCGGGCGTTGCGCGATAGTGACGCGCATGAGGCGGCACAGAGTGCGCAGTACATACTGCCTTTGAGCACACGCTGCCGCTCGATGTTCAAGATGGACTTTGCCGAGGCGCTGTACATCTCGGAGCTGCGCTCGACCGTGGCCGGCCACTTCAGCTACCGGCGGGTTGCATGGGAGATGTATCGCGCGATTGCGGTGCGGCATCCGGCGTTGGCAGGCCTGTTTCGGATCGAGGATGTGAATGTGCCGGTGAACCTGCTGAAGAGGTAGAAAATCACGCCCGAACCTTGCCTCAAGGCTTTTCCTGCCCCTGGAATCGGAAGGGATTGAAGTTGGTATGCGTGTCGAAGGTATCGACATGCTCGGCGCGCTTGAGCCAGTTGACAACGAGGTAGGTGAGCGGCGTTGCGAGGACCTCGTAGGTTACCTTCAGCAGGTAGCCTTGCCATATGATCTGGAAGAGTTTGCTCGTGCTGAAGGTCCCGGCGAAGGTGATGACGATGACCAGCGTCGTGTCGACTGCCTGACCCACGATTGTTGATCCTACCGTGCGCGTCCATAGCCAACGGCCCCTGGTGATCAGCTTGAGCTTGGCCATTGTGTAGGAGTTGGCGAACTCTCCGGCCCAGAACGCCGCCAGGCTGGCAATCAGAATGCGCGGAAGGATGCCGAAGACCGTGACGAACGCCTGCTGATGCTGGAACTCGGGATCAGAGGGCAGGGCGATGACGATGGCCGACACAGCGTAGAGCAGGGCGGTCCCGAAGAACCCCAGCCAGATGGCGCGGCGCGAGGCGGCGTAACCGTAGATCTCGGTGAAGATGTCGCCGAAGATGTAGGTGATGGGGAAGAGCAGCATGGCACCGGAGGTGGAGAAGGCGAGCAGGTGGCCATGGAGGTGGAATAGAGGGATTCGCACGATCTTCTGCGCCACCAGGTTCGAGACAAGCAGGATGACTACAAAGGTGGTTGTCAGAGCGTCTAGATAGCGAAAGCGGCGCATGGGAAGAGCCTATCGTACCAAAGCGGGAAAGTACCGAAATGTCCACAGGAGCTTTCGCCTTTCTTTTGCTTTTAAGCGGGCGCGGATGCTAGGATCAATCGTTAGCTAAATCTCATGATCTGAAGTAGCAGAACCCACCGAGGAGACCAACATCGTGGCTGATGACCGCAGCAAGGCAATTGAAACCGCCCTTTCGCAACTTGAGAAGCAGTTTGGCAAAGGGTCGGTGATGCGGCTTGGCGCGAAGGAGGCGATTGGTCCGATCGCGGTGATATCGACGGGTTCTATCTCGTTCGATGCGGCGCTTGGAGTGGGTGGCGTGCCTCGCGGGCGCGTGATTGAGATTTTTGGGCCAGAGAGCTCGGGTAAGACGACCATTACACTGCAGATTATTGCCGAGGCACAGAAGGCTGGCGGTCTGGCGGCGTTCGTGGACGCGGAGCATGCGCTTGACCCGGGATATGCCAAGAAATTGGGCGTGGACATCGACAATTTGTTGATCTCGCAGCCCGACTATGGCGAGCAGGCGCTTGAGATCGTCGAGGCGCTGGTACGCTCGGGAGCCATTGACGTGTTGGTGGTGGACTCGGTTGCGGCGCTGGTTCCGAAGGCGGAACTTGACGGCGAGATGGGCGATTCGCACATGGGGCTGCAGGCGCGGCTGATGTCGCAGGCGCTGAGGAAGCTTACAGGTACCGTCTCGAAGTCGCGCACCTGTCTGATCTTCATCAACCAGATTCGCGAGAAGATTGGCGTAATGTTTGGCAATCCGGAGACCACGACCGGCGGCAAGGCGTTGAAGTTCTACTCTTCGATGCGTATCGACATTCGGCGCATCGGTGCGGTCAAAGAAGGCGATGTTGTCGTCGGCTCGCGTACGAAGGTGAAGATCGTTAAGAACAAGGTTGCGGCGCCGTTCCGAGACGCTGAGTTCGATATTCTGTACGGCGAGGGTATCTCGCGTGAGGGCGACACGCTGGATCTGGCGGTGGCGAATAACATCGTCGACAAGTCGGGCGCTTGGTACAGCTACCAGGGCGAGCGCATCGGGCAGGGCCGCGAAAATGTGCGCAGCTATTTGAAGGAGAATAAGGACACCTTTGCGCGTATCGACACGGAACTACGCAAGAAGCTGGGCATCAAAGCTCTGACGGATGCGGACATTCCGGAAGTTCCCGAGGCTGGACCAGAGATGGCGGTTGCTGCGGTGAAGGGCAAGCGCGGCTAAGACCAGCGGCACTTGTACAGCCGAAGTGCGGATAACCAAGCCGGGATCCGAGTGCGCGAGAATAGCAGGATGACCCTGACGCGCGCAGACCGGGAGTGGATTGAACATCGTGCGCGCGCTGCGGGATTCGATCTCGCGGGTGTCGCAGGTTTGGGCGGGTCGGTACAGACGCCTGCAACGGACGACGATCGACGCTACGCACAATGGATCGACGCCGGACATGCCGGCGAGATGGACTACCTGAAGCGCACAAATGAGGCGGGCGAATATCTTCGCGGGGACGTGCGACGCTCGATGCCGTGGGCGCGCTCGGTGATTGTCTGTGCGGTGAACTACAACGCGGCAGCGCCGAAGTCGATCGATCCTGCGGAACCGAAGGCTGGATGGATCGCTCGGTATGCATGGAGCGGGCAGCACGCGTCCGGCACGAATGGCATGAAGGGAAGCGACTATCACGACGTGCTTCTTCTTCAGCTGCGCGCGCTGGAGCTGGAACTGAAAGAGCGATTTGGCGCGGACAGCTCCATGCGCTGCTATGTGGATACGGGGCCACTGGCCGAACGAGCATACGCAGCGCAAGCAGGCGTCGGTTGGATTGGTAAGAACACCTGCGTCCTGAATCAACAAAAGGGATCGTGGCTTCTACTCGGGGTAATTGTCACGTCGCTGGAACTCGGGCAGGAGGCGTGGAGTCTCCCCGCGGCCGACCGATGCGGCAGTTGCACGCGCTGCATTGACGCATGTCCCACGGACGCGTTGCATGATTCCGGATCCGGCGGCATACGGCAGATGGATGCCACACGGTGTATCGCGTATCTCACCATTGAGAAGAAGGGAAGCATCGCCGCCGAGCTCCGGCCGCTTATGGGGCGGCAGGTATTCGGCTGCGACATCTGCCAGGATGTTTGTCCGTGGAACCGGCGAGCTCCGGTTGCCTCGTCGAGCTTTCTTCCTGCTCGGGAGGAGTTGATTAATCCAGCGTTGCAGTGGCTTGCGGATATGGATGGTCCCGCGTTCAACCGAGTGTTTCGAGGTTCGCCGCTGGAGCGCACGCGGCGCAAACGCATCCTGCGCAACGTGGCGATTGCGATGGGAAACAGTGGTGAGGTGGACTTTCTTCCTCAGTTGGAGGCATGGGCTGCGGGCGATGACGACGTGCTCGCCGATGCGGCGGCATGGGCGGCGTGTCGGCTGCGTGCAGATTCTTCCGCCGCTCCCAGATGAATTGTCGCGGCTTTGTAAAACGTCGGTGTCCTTAGGCAAGTAAACTGGTTACATGGCGGCCGAGAAAGACAGCGTTGCTCCAGTTGATGCAAAGAGCACGAATTCCATCGCTCGCAGCGATGCGAGCGATGCACGAATCTCTGCGACAACGGTTGCTGCTGGGGAGGAAAAGGTCAAGCCTAGCCTGGCTGCGGGACCGGCTGTACCTGTGGCAAAGAGCGGAACGTTTCAGCAGATTGTCGCGCTCGCGCACTATATGACAAAGACCGAGGTGCATACCTACGCGTTTAGCGTGGCAGCGCAGGTCATCCTATCGTTATTTCCCTTTATTCTGCTTCTGCTCACCGTTGCGCAACGCGTTTTTCATTCGCCCAAGATGGTCGATGTGGTCGTGCAGATGATGTCGAACTTTCTGCCTAGTAACCAGTACTTCATCATGCGTAATATGAAGTACCTTGCGGTTGCACACACCCAGACCAAAATCTTCTCGGTGGTGATGTTGCTGGTCACGACTACCGGCGTGTTCCTACCGCTGGAGGTTGCGCTCAATAGCGTTTGGGGAGTGCGAAAGAACCGGAATTATCTGCAGAACCAGATCGTTTCGCTGGGACTCGCTACTGGTGTGGGTATTCTCGCGATGGCGTCAATCGCGCTGAGCACGGCTCAACAAACGGTGTTGGGCTTTCTATTTTTTGGTCACATCCACAACATCGTTTTTACGTTTATTGGGGCCAGTTTTCTACGCATTTGCGCGGGAATCGCCAGCGTTGGCCTCTTTTTCCTGATCTATTGGGGACTGCCAAACCGCAAGATTCCCGCGCGCGCCGTTCTGCCGACGGCTATCGTCATGGGCGTGCTGTGGGAGATCGCGAAGTACCTCTACATTCTCGCGTTGCCGCACCTCGATCTGCACTCCGTGTACGGGCCGTTTGAGGTATCGGTAGGACTGATGCTCTGGGCGTTTCTCAGTGGTTTGCTGTTGCTGGCTGGAGCCTATGTTTCAGCCACGCGCCAAGCATTACGCGAAACTCGCGAGGCCGATGTGGAACGCGCACGGGAAGAAGCTGCCGCCTGAGCAGGCTGCCTAAGGCTTTGCGTGGAAGGACTTCACGACGATGTCGTTCGCATGGCCTCCGGAGGGCAGCATGGTGAAGAGCGTGGGTCCGTTCTTGCTCTGCATGCGGATCACGGACACGTCGGCAGAACCAGCATCGGCGATCAATAGCAGGTGCTCATCGGCGGAGAATGCGATCGTGTCGGGTCGAACGCCAGTGTGCACGCTGTTCTCGACGCGTCCGTCATCGATGCTATACATCGCGGCGGAGTCAGCGCCAAAGTTCGTGACCCAAAGGCTAGAATTGTCCCCGCTGATGATCGCGCTGGTTGGCTTAGTGCCGATTGGGTAAGTGCCGAGCACTTCGTTGGTCCAGGTAGAGATCTCGGAGATGCTGTCGGAGCCAAAGTTGGTGGAGAAGACTTCTCCGCCATCCGGCTTCACGGCGAGATGCGTCGGTGTATTGCCCACATCGAGGAAGCACAACAGAGAATCGTGTTGCAAGGATGCGTCCTGCTTGCCGCGCCAGGAGTCAGGCGATGCTGCCAGCCACACGACCATCACCTTGTGCGTAGCGGAGCAGGCAACGAAGGCCTTGGCACCCGAGGTCGGTTCGCTAGCGGAGTTTGCCACTACCACCACGTCCGTCGCTCCGGCACATCCCGAGTATGCTTCCCGCAACTGCAACGGATGCTCGCGCGAGTCGGTGATGGAGTACACCGAGAGGCTGCCAGCGATGCGGTTGCTGACCACGAGCGTGTGATTGTCCGGTGAGACCTTTGCCATGCCCGGGCCCTCGCCTGTCGAGGCAACGCCGATCTGCCTGCGCTTGTCGAGGTCGAGCACGCTCACTGTGTTCGACGCGGAGTTCGCAACATAGCCGCGCTTGCCGTCCGGCGCGATGGCGATGAAATAGGGGGTGCGTTGTACGCCGATGGTCGCTGCAACGCGGTTGGTCGTCGCGTCGATGACGGAGACAGAATCGCTGCCAGAGTTCACTGCATAGACTTCGTCGCGAACCGGGTTGACTGCGAGGCCGGTAGAGTCTCGGCCAACCTGCAGTACTCGGTCCTGGCGGAGATTTACCAGGTCCAACACGGTGATGGTATTACTCGCGCCGTTGGAGACGTAGGCAAACTCGCGATAGCTGGCCGGGTAACTCGGAAAGTGATCTCGTCCGCAGCCTAGCAGAATCAACGGAAATACTAGAGCAAGGGCGCGCCGGAGCGCGGGCCTGCGCGAAGCTTCAGCGCGTGGTGCAGGATTCATCCCCGGCTCTTGCGCCACTGCGCAACCAGCCATGAGATGTAGCCGAATTGAAATAAGAAGACGGCCACGTAGGAGTAGACCAGGTGGCGTTCCGAAAGAGTGTGGAATGGAATGCTCATTGCACCTCCTGAAGTGCCTGCGGGGATTGCTCGCCGAGGAAGCCGAGAGCGAAGGCGTTGGATTGCTGCTGGCGACGGCGCTCGATGACATAACGCATGCCGATGAGGAATGCTCCCCACATCGCCCAAGCGAGCATGTTCCAAAGGACAGCAGGCCTCATGCTGGGATCGATGCCGGAGTCCGCTCCTCCACCGAAGACGGCCGAGGGATGCTGGGTGCGCCACCAGCGGATCGACATGAAGCAGATGGGAACATCGATGGCCGCGAAGATGGCGAGCACTGCGGAGATGACCGCTGTCTGACCCGTTGCTGAGAACCTCCGTACCAGCAGGTAGCTGACATAAAGCAGCCACAGCAGAAGGTAGGTGGTCATGCGCGCGTCCCAAGCCCACCAGATTCCCCAGGCAGCGCGGCCCCAAAGCATGCCGGTCGCGAGACCGATAGTGGTGTAGAGCACCGTCACCTCACCCGAGGCGAGAGCGAAGGCGTCCGCCGCGGCTGCTCGCTCAACGTTGCGGTTGCGCCAGAAGAGATAAAGGAACGATGCGCCGCAGTTCAGATACGGAAACACGAAGCTGAGGATGGCATGTGGCAGGTGGTAGAAAAAGACGCGATAGAGATTGCCCATCGTCGCTTCGCGCGGTGCGGTCATGGCTGCGTAGAAGCCATAGATCAATACGACGACGGTAAGGCCGAAGTACGCCAGCGCCCACTTCGGCATCGTTCCAGGAGATTTTCGAATGTTAGTCACCATCGATGATTTTAGCTCTTAGTTGGTCTGCGCGGTTGTGACCGGGCAAAGACTGTCCCCGCTAATCCGCGCTGAGAATAGTCTGGAACAACAGCACGCACGCCGTTGTGAAGATAATCACATAGACGACTAATACTTTGATCCATAACGTCGGTTCAAATTCGCCGGTAAGTATGGCCGTCGTCGCCTGAATCATGGCCAGCAGAGCCGGCATCGAAATGGGCAGAAGCACAAGCGGGAGAAGAGTTTCGCGGTTGCGCGAACGAAGGCTAAGAGCGGCAAAGAATGTCCCATTCACAACTAAAGCCCAGGTGCCCAAAGGAAGAATGAGCAGCAGCTTCCACGTCTCTCCCAGCGGATGGAGGTTGTAGAAGATGGTGAAGATCGGTGCAAGCACCACTTCAACGGCCGTGACAAAGAAGAAGTTCGCCAGCGCCTTGCCGACGAAGAGCGCGGACGCCGGGGCAGCGGAGAGACGGTGAGCGTCGAGCACGTTGTTGTTAGTCTCGCGCGCCCAGGACTGGTTCAGCGCCGTCATGGCGGCAAACAGCAGCGCTACCCATAGCAGGCCGCCACTGATCTGCCTCGTCATCGTAGGGTAGGAGGCCGGATCGAAGGCCATAGCCAGCACGACGACCACCAGCAGCGAAAAGAACAGCATGCCGTTGATCGAGTCCTTGGTGCGCCACTCCAGGCGAAGGTCCTTGCGCAGGTGGGTGAGGACGTGTTGCGCGTAGTTCATGCGTGTCCTCCAGAGTTGGGAGCTTTGGTGAGGTCGGCGAGCGTGGCCTTGGTTGCGAGGAGATAGTCTGCCGGCGCAAGGAAGATCTGCAGGCCGCGCTGTCCGGCGGAGACCGAGATGACGTCGAAGAGCTCGATGGTCTCGTCGGCGAAGGCAGGGAAGGGCTTCTTCGCTGCGAGCACGGTGACTCCCCCGCGAATGTAGCCGGTGAGTGGCTCGACATCTTTGAGTGCCGCTAGCTCCACGTTGCGTGTGCCTGCGATGGCGGCCAGTTTTTTGAGGTCGAGCTCGGCATCGCCCGGTACGACCGCGAAGAGATGCTCGCCGTCGTGTGTCCGAGTGACCAGCGTCTTGAAGACTTGCTCAGGAGGCAGACCAATCTTGCGCGCGACCGAGGTCGCTGTGAGGTCGTCGGGATCGACGTCGTAGGTTCGCAGCTCATAAGAGATCCCAAGCGAGTCGAGCTGCCGCGCCGCGTTGGTCTTGCTGGGGTGCGCTGTCTTGTGGGTGGGGCTCATTGCGGCGTCTCGATCAGCGATACCAGACGCCCAGCGTTGAGCGTCAGTGTGCTCTGCGCGAGGGGTCGAGCGAGCTCGGCCTGGTGGGTAGTGAGCAGCAGCGTGCGTGCGAGGCCGCTGCGCGAGGGCTTCGCGACATACGCCAGAAGGCGGGTGATCATGCTTTGCGCGGAGCCGACGTCAAGATTCGAAAAGGGTTCGTCGAGCAGCAGCAAGTCCGGCTCAGAGAGCAGCACCCGTGCCAGCGACGCGCGCTGCCGCATGCCCTGCGAGTACTCTCCTACACGGCGGATATTGGCTGGGTCGAGGCCGACCTCGGTGAGGGCCTCGGCGGCGCGTTCCTGCAGCACGCTGCGGCCAACTCCTTCGGTGTGCAAGCTGCCGAAGTAGGTCAGGTTCTCGAGCCCGGTCAGCTCGTCGTACAGCATGGTGGAGTGGCTCATATAGGCTGTCACTCCCCGCTGATCCCGAGGGTTTTCTCCAAAGATGGAAACACTGCCGTAGCTCGGCGATTGCAGTCCTGCAATTACCTTGAGCAGGGTCGATTTGCCCGCGCCGTTCTCGCCGAGCATCACAACGCTCGAGCCCGCCGGCAACGACACGGTTACCTCGCGAAGGGCAACAAAGCTTCCGTAGAGGCGCGAAACCCGATTGAGATCAACGGCCGGAGGACCGCTGATTGCTTTGTTTTCAGCGGTTTCGGCTTGGAGGTCGTTTGTCGTCAGCATCATCTTTCTGTGAGTATAGAACCCCGGATCAGAGCAACGTGTGATCCGCGTCGCTTGTGTCAGGAGGGAAGGCCTGTGGAAAGAAGAGTTGCAAACCCGGGCCGACGGTGATACACCTTAAACATTCCTCTCGCTTCGGCGGGTCGAATTTCATGCAGAGTGGTTGAGGGACGAGCCCTACGACGCCACGACAACCGGACAGAACAAAGTACCGGTGTCAACTCTCTCCTGGAGGCGAAAGCCACGGGGTACATGAGATTCGGTGGAAGCAGAGCCGTATTCGAGCCTGATCTCCACGAACCTCCGTACCGAGACCCCAGACAAGAGAGCGGCTTCCAGGACCATCACCCTTCGATCATCGGAGTCGATCAATGGTGTCTTCCTGTACGAAGTATGAGCTCCCAGCAACCAAGTACGAGCTACGCTGCAATGAATGCGGCAAGAGCTATGGCAATCGGCCGATGTCTGGCTGCCCGGACTGCCTTGGGCCTCTCGAAGTTCAGTACGATCTGGAGTCGGTTCGCGGTCGCTTCACGCGAGAGACGGTCGCTGCTGGGCCAACCAACATCTGGCGGTACAAAGAGCTGCTGCCCATTCCCGAGGGCTTTCTGCCGGACCTTCCTGTCGGCTTTACTCCGCTGGTGCGCGCTAAGAATCTTGGGAAACGCATCGGCGCTGAAAATCTTTATGTAAAGAACGATGCTGTCTGCTTCCCGACGCTCAGCTTCAAGGACCGAGTGGTCGCGGTGGCGCTGGCCAACGCGCAGGGCTTCGGCTTTACGACCGTCGGCTGCTCGTCTACTGGGAACCTGGCGAATTCCACGGCTGCGCAGGCGGCGCGGCTTGGCCTCAAGGCGTGCATCCTTGTGCCTTCGGATCTCGAATACGCGAAGATCCTCAACACGCAGGTCTACGGTGCGCGGCTGGTGAGAATCGACGGCAATTACGACCACGTCAACCGTCTCTGCACGCAGATCGCCGACGAATACAACTGGGGCTTCGTGAACGTGAACCTTCGGCCGTACTACGCGGAGGGATCGAAGACGGTCGGTTACGAGATCGCTGAGCAGCTTGGCTGGCGGCTGCCGGACAACATCGTCTGCCCGATGGCTGGCGGCTCGCTGATCCGCAAGATCCGCAAGGCCTTCAAGGAGTTGATCGCGCTTGGTCTGGTCGAGCCTAAGGAAGTTCGTTTCTTCGGCGCACAGGCTACGGGCTGCTCTCCCATCGCGCAGGCAGTCAAGAACGGCTGGGATTACATTGAGCCGCAACGTCCAAACACCATCGCACGCTCGTTGGCGATCGGAAATCCCGCCGACGGGCCAGCAGCCGCAAAGATGATCCAGGAGACAGGTGGATGGGCCGAGGATGTGTCGGACGTCGAGCTCGTTTCTGGCATCCAGGAGCTTGCTGAGGACGAGGGGATCTTCACGGAGACTGCTGGCGGGGTTACGACCGCCGTCACGGCCCGGCTGTACTCGCAGGGTCGCATCTCCCGCGACCAGCTCACCGTATCCTGCATCACGGGCAATGGATTGAAGACTACCGACGCACTCGAAGGCTGCTTCGCCGCAGAGCGCGCGGTGAAGCCGAAGCTCGCTGCCTTCGATGAGTACATCCGCGCCGTCGATGGCGCGCTGGTTGGCGATGTCGTGTTGTCGGGAGGTGCGCGTTGAGCGTAAAGATTGTGCTGCCCACGGCGCTCGCTCGCCATACCGACGGCAAAAAGTCCTTTGACTCCGAGGCGGAAAACCTTCCCGGCCTGCTGGCGGAGTTCGACACGAAGTTCCCTGCGCTCGCACAGAATGTGAAGGACGAAAACGGCAAGCTGCGCCGCTTCGTGAATGTCTACGTCAACGACGAAGACATCCGCTTCTTAGGCGGCGATACCCACCACTTCGAAGACGGTGACGAAGTGATGCTCATCCCGTCAATCGCCGGAGGATGTGGCGCGGGCGGCGAGTAGAGTTACGTGCAAAACATGAAAGCCGCAGTGCCTATGGCCCTGCGGCTTTTTTTTAGCTGCGGTAGGCGTCCAGGCGGCTGCAGGCTTCGGCTAGCTCATGATCCTTCTTTGCAAAACAGAAGCGGAGCAGGTTCTCTCCGGGGTTCACCCCGGCGGCGTTGCTGGCGAAGAAGGCTGACCCCGCCACCGAGGCGATTCCCGCGTCTGCCAGCAGCCGACGTGCTTTCTGCTTGGCGTCCGCACCGGGAATGCTGCTTGCATCCGCCAGCACGTAATACGCTCCCTCGGGAACTGACGGCGTCAGCCCGGACCTCATGAGCGCAGCGCAGGTCTTGTCGCGTTTGGCCTGGTACTCCTCGGCTAGCTCCGTGTAGAAACTCTGCGGCAGTTGCAACAGACCAGCGGCCGCGCCATGTTGTAGCGGGGAAGGCGCGCAGACGTAGAGCAGGTCGTGGAAGTATCCAATCGCCGGCAGCCAGCGTTCGCTTGCGGCTAGATAGCCTAGCCTCCAACCCGTCACCGAGAAGGTCTTCGAAAACCCCGAGATCGTAATCGTGCGCTCAAACATTCCCGGAAGTGTGGCGATGCTGAGATGCTCGGTGCCGTCATAGAGAAAGTACTCGTACATCTCGTCGGTGAAGACGAAGAGGTCGAACTCGATTGCCACCTCAGCGAGTGCTTCCAGTTCGTTTCGCGAGAAAACCTTCCCTGAGGGATTCGAAGGGCTATTGATAATGATCGCGCGGGTCCGTGGCGTCATCGCAGCTCGCAGCCGATCCACGTCGAGATCAAACCTAGGCCCTGTCAATGGCACCACGACGGGGACAATCTGCATCATCTTCAGCGTGCTGACGTGATAGCCATAGAAGGGCTCCAACACTATGCACTCATCCCCGGCGTCCAGCAGTGCCAGTAGGGAAGCGTGCATCGCGCCAGTCGCTCCGCTGGTTACAAAGACTTGCGTGTGCGGGTCGACGCGCAACCGATTGAAGCTCGCGAACTTCTGTGCAATCGCCTCGCGAAGCGGTGCGATACCGTCCATACGCGTATAGATATTGTGACCCGAACGGATCGCCGCTATCGCAGCTTCGACCACAGGATGGGGAGGGTCTGTGTCGCATACGCCCTGCGCCATGTTGATGCCACCGACGTCCGAACAGGCGACAGTCATGGCGCGAATCTCAGACTGAATAAATTGGGGCGCCAGCGCGCTGAGACGAAGATTGCTGATGGCAGAGGACGTTGTAACGGGCATAGGAAAGGCGCACATAGTGTGCGCCTCCTATCTTAACGAAGTTATCAGTCCCCGTGAAGTACCAGAATCTGTCACGGTTAGATGACGTGAAGTAGCCACAAGATCACAACGATCAAAAGGATGGTGCCCAAACCGCCGGCTGGGTAGTATCCCCAGCTACGCGAGTAGGGATAGGAAGGAAAAGTGCCAAACATGAGAACCAGCAGGATGATAATGACAATGAGCACGACGTGCCCTCCAGGCAAGTGGTAGTGACGTTTACGTAGATGCTTTCCAGGTCGACTTTGTTATCCAGCCCGAACCTATCAAAGAAATTAGCCCGTCAAGCAACGCCACAACCGGCAAACAGCTCTTAAGTTGGGTTGTGGTTAAATCATTCGGCGCTCAATCTCAAGTAAGGTGGCACACTCATGTTCCTCATTCTCGCTGTCGTCCTGGTCCTCCTATGGGCAGGTGGTTTCCTGCTCTTCCACGTAAGTAGCTTTCTCATTCATATTCTCTTGATCTTCGCGGTGATCTCGTTGATCATGCACTTTGTATCCGGGCGAAGAGCTGTTTAACCCCAGTCCAGGCTACGAATGACATGCTACGAATGACATAACGAAGAAAGCCGAACCCTCCCGGGTTCGGCTTTCTCGTTGCGCTTCGAAGGATTACTGGTGAGCGATGTTTTCCGCCGATGTTGGTGGAGGGATTGGTAATGCGGTTTGAGCCAAGGCGACAGGCGTCTCTTCCGCCAGTTTCAACGGTCTGCTGACCAACGCAATCTCCAGCACTTCATCCATCTGCTCCACCCAGTGCAGCTTCATCTCGTTCTTGATGAGATCCGGAAGGTCAGCGAGATCTCTCTTGTTGTCCGCCGGGAGAATGGCCTCGCGAATTCCTGCGCGATGGGCGGCCAGCAGTTTCTCCTTCAGACCGCCGATGGGGAGCACCTTCCCTCGCAACGTAATCTCGCCGGTCATGGCGATGTCGCGTCGCACCTCGATCTTAGTCAATGCGCTGGCCAGTGCCGTCGCCAAGGTGATGCCAGCGGAGGGCCCGTCCTTTGGAATGGCTCCCTCGGGCACATGCACATGGATGTCGAGATTGCGATAGAAGTCCCGTGGCAGTCCAAGATGCTGCGAGCGGCTGCGAATGTAGGTCAGGGCCGCCTGCGCGGACTCCTGCATGACGTCGCCTAGTTGCCCTGTCGCCGTCATCTTGCCCTTGCCATCCAGCACCTGCACCTCAGTCTGGAGAATGCTTCCGCCCATCTCCGTCCATGCAAGGCCGGTGACCAGGCCGATCTCCGACTTCTCCTGCACCTGAGAATCGCGATATTTTGCGATGCCCAGTAACGTGCTCAGTGATTCCACGGTCACGGCTTCGGTATGTTTATTGTCGCCGACGACCTTGCGCGCAACCTTCCGGCAAACATTCCCAATCTCACGCTCCAGATTGCGAACTCCAGCTTCACGCGTGTACGAACGAATGATCTCGCGCAACGCATCATCTGTGAAACTCATCTGCTCGCCAGTCAAGCCGGTCGCCTCAAGCTGCTTCTTCACCAGATATTGCTTGGCGATCTCCAGCTTCTCGAGCTCCGTGTAGCCAGTGAGGCGAAGGATCTCCATGCGGTCCTGGAGCGGGCCGGGGATGGTGTGCAGCACGTTCGCCGTGGCGACGAACAGGACTTGTGACAGGTCATATTCCACATCGAGGTAGTGGTCCTGGAACGTATGATTCTGCTCCGGGTCCAGCACTTCCAATAGCGCCGACGCAGGGTCACCGCGGAAGTCCGACGCCATCTTGTCGATCTCATCCAGCATGATCACCGGGTTCTTCGTACCGGCCTTCTTCATCGACTGGATGATCTGGCCTGGCAGCGCGCCGATATACGTGCGACGATGCCCGCGAATCTCGGCCTCGTCTCGCACGCCACCTAGCGACATGCGCACAAACTTGCGTCCCGTTGCCTTCGCAATCGACATCCCCAGCGAAGTCTTGCCCACGCCTGGAGGCCCGACGAAGCAGAGAATCGAGCCTTTTGGATTTTTCACCAGTTGCCGCACTGCAAGGAACTCCAGGATGCGGTCCTTGATCTTTTCCAGTCCGTAGTGATCCTCGTTCAGCACCGTCTCAGCGTTCTCGATGGAGCGAATCTCTTTCGAGCGCTTCTTCCATGGCACGGCGAGTAGCCAGTCGAGATAGTTCCGGCTGACGGTCGATTCGGCCGACATGGGCGGCATCGCCTCGAGCTTCTTCAGCTCCTGCATGGCCTTTTCCTGCACATCCTTGGTCATGCCGGCTTCTTCGATCTTCTTCTTCAGCTCGTCGAACTCGCTCTTCTCGCCGCGGCCAAGCTCCTTCTGGATGGCCTTGATCTTCTCGTTGAGGTAATACTCTTTCTGCGCGCGCTCCATCTGCCGCTTCACGCGGGACTGGATGGTGCGGTCCATGTTCAGCTTCTCGATTGCGATATCGAGCGTGTCCGCAATGCGTGAGAGACGAATCTCCGGATCAAAGACTTCGAGCAGCTGCTGTTTCTCTTCAATCCCCAATGGAAGGTTGGCCGCAATTACGTCTGCGAGCTTCGCTGGTTCGTCCATGCGCAGCGCGGCGGTCGCCTCCTGATTGAGTGACTGCTGCAGCTTGCCATACTGCTCAAACAGTTGGTGGACGCGCGCAATAAGCTGCTCCGTGGCGGGCGTTGACGGCAGCTCGGCGTTCGACGTTTTCACCGTCGCGACGAAGAAGCCGTCCTCGTCGTTGATCTCGCTCGCTCGGGCGCGCTCCACTCCCTCTACCAGCACCTTGATGTTGCCATCGGGCATTCGAACCGACTGGACGATGTTGCCGATCACGCCGACCGTATAAATGTCGTCCGGCGTTGGCTCATCAATCGAGGCATCATGCTGGGTCGCCAGGAAGATCCGGCGGTCGCCGTTGAGCGCTTCTTCGAGCGCACGTACGCTCGATTCGCGCCCCACAACGAAGGGGGTCATCATGTGAGGAAAGATGACCATCTCTCGGATGGGCATCATCGGAAGCTTGCGCATTGCGCCGGTAAGGATGTCGCGTTGGTCGTTTGTCATGTGCCTCCCGATTAGACGTGCCTTGCGCAGGAACGATGCGCGCCATGCTTGAACGGAATTGTACGCGCTTGGCGGAGGACGAGGTGAAGCAAGGTTTGATCCGATAGAACAGCGCGGACCGTATGTATAAAACGGACAGCCTCAGCTGTCCGTTTTATGTGTAAAAGATGGGTTCAGCTGGAATTTCTCCAGGTTGATTAGCCAGCCTTTTCCAAGACCACCGGCACCATAATCTCGCGGGTTCGCACCATCTCGTCGGTGATCACTAGTTCCTTGATCTTCTTGTTGCCCGGAACGTTATACATCACGTCCAGCATCAGCTCTTCCAGGATCATGCGGAGACCGCGTGCGCCTACCTTGCGTTGCAGAGCCTCGCGAGCAATCTCCGCAGCGGCCTCATCGGTCCAGGTTACCTTCACACCCTCGTAGTCGAACAGGCGTGCATACTGCTTGAGAATCGCATTGCGGGGGCGGGTAAGAATATCGATCAGCGCCGCTTCGTCTAGTTCGTCGAGGATACCCAGCACTGGCAGACGGCCGACAAACTCCGGGATCAATCCATACTTGAGAAGGTCCTGTGGTTCGGCTTGGCGGAGTAGTTCCGAATCACGCTGCGCACGGATCGGGGTCACCAAGTCGCCTTCCTTCGTTACCTCGCCGATCGCCTTAAAGCCCAATGCCTTCTTGCCGATTCTCCTACCAATCACCTTTTCGAGTCCGACAAACGCGCCGCCGCAGATAAACAGGATGTTCGTCGTATCAACGATGGTGAACTCCTGGTGGGGATGCTTGCGCCCACCTTGCGGGGGAACGTTGGCAACCGTGCCTTCGAGCAGTTTGAGCAGCGCCTGCTGCACTCCCTCACCCGACACATCGCGGGTGATCGAAGGATTCTCATCCTTGCGCCCAATCTTGTCGATCTCATCGATGTAGATGATGCCTTGCTGAGCTCGCGCGACGTCTCCATCGGCCGCCTGCAATAGCTTCAAAATAATGTTCTCGACGTCCTCGCCGACATACCCAGCTTCGGTCAGCGTCGTCGCGTCGACGATTGCAAACGGGACATCGAGCATCTTTGCCAGAGTCTGAGCAAGAAGCGTCTTTCCCGAACCCGTCGGTCCCACCAGCAGAATATTCGACTTCTGCATCTCCACATCATTGCCGCGCGTCTTGTTCATCTGGATGCGCTTGTAGTGGTTGTAGACGGCGACGGCGAGTTTCTTCTTGGTCTGATCCTGGCCGATCACGTACTCGTCTAGAAATGCCTTGACCTCAGCTGGCTTCGGCAGGTGAGCAGGGGCCGCACCGGCCTGCGCCTCACCCTTGTCGTCTTCGAGAATCGAGTTACACACTGCGACGCACTCATCGCAAATGTACGCGCGAGGATAGTCCGAGGGGGACGAGATCAGCTTGGCAACGGCGTCCTGCGATTTATGGCAAAACGAGCAGCGGAGGGACTCTTCCGCGCCACGAGAGGTCTTCATAGACAGAGTGCGCTCCTTCGCGCTCGCGGAATGCAGCGAGCACTACTAACGAAATTAGTTTACACCTGCGAACACAGCCACAGCGAGCTTGGAAGTCACAGGATGTACAACTCGATTCCCACAAAACAAAACAGGCCCCAGGCACCGAATCAGGCGCCACTCCGAGAACAAAAGTGCCTCATCTCATGCAGGATTCTGCAGGGGATAAGGCACTTCCACTGCAAGACGTTATGTCGTTCGGGGACGATCGATGATGTCGTCGATGATCCCGTACTCTTTCGCCTGTGGAGCCGTCATGATGAAGTCGCGTTCGACGTCACGTTCAATCCGATCCAGAGGTTGACCCGTGCTCGCGCTCATCAGCTTATTTGTGAGTTCACGAATGCGAAGGATCTCGCGTGCGTGAATGTCGATGTCGGTGGCCTGCCCGCCAAGTCCGCCCATGGATGGCTGGTGGATCAGGATTCGAGAGTTAGGCAGCGTGAAGCGTTTCCCCTTCTTGCCCGCCATCAAGAGGAACGCGCCCATGGACGCTGCTTGCCCGATGCAGAACGTCACGACATCGTTCTTGATGTATTGCATCGTGTCGTAGATCGCCAGGCCGGCCGAGATCGATCCGCCCGGTGAGTTGATGTACAGCTGGATGTCCTTCTCCGGATCTTCACCCGAAAGAAACAGCATCTGCGCAATGATCAGATTGGCGACGTTATCGTCAATCGGCGTACCGAGAAAGATGATGTTGTCGCGCAGCAGACGACTGTAAATGTCGTAGGAGCGTTCTCCCCGGCTCGTCTGCTCGAGCACCATCGGTATAAGTCCCATAGCTCTCTTCCTTTGCTTCTAGACCTGCGTGAGTGGAAACATACGTGTTGCTGGCTTGCGCCTATCTTAGCTTGCCAGCCTCTCGAAAAGTTCCGTGCCGGTCTTTTCGCGGCGCATCTGCTCTCGAATCCGGTCAAGCGATCCATCCTCAACCAGCCGCTTGCGCAGCGTCTCGAGCGGCTCCCGTGACTGCAGGGAGAGCATCATCAGCTCGCGCTCCATGTCTTCGTCGGTTACCGTGATGTGTTCGCGTTCCGCTACCTGGTCCAAAATCAGCGATACCTTGACTTCGTTCACGGCCTGGTCGCGCTGAGCTGCACGCAACCGCTCAAAGTCGAGCTGCCGCATCTGATCTGAGCTCATCCCTTGCTGCGCCAACGCACGCAACCCACGTTCCAGCCGCGCGTCGATCTGCTGCTGCACAAAGGTTTCGGGAACAGGGAACTGGTACTTTGCTACCAGCTCTTCCAGCAGGATGTCGCGAGCTCGCGACTCCAGCGCTTCCTTCTTACGGCCGGCCAGCCGCTCGCGCAACTTGGTCTCAAAATCGTTCCAATCGGAGTAGGGTCCGAGCTGCTTGGCAAACTCTTCATCGCGCTCCGGGAAGGTCTTCTTCTTAATCGCCTTCACGGTTACGTCGTAGCTGACGGTCTTGCCAGCCAGCCGCGCATCACCGAACTCCGTAGGATAGGTAGCCTCAAAGGAGAGCTCCTGCCCAACCTTCGCGCCGCGCAAGGCTTCGTTGAAGGCCTGCAGCGTATTTTTGCCCCCAATCTCGATTAGGACATCTTCGCCGGTGATCTCCTTGGATGGATCGGCATTCTCAAGACCCTCTTCGCCAACGACTTGAGCGAGATCCTGAATCTTGCCCTTGAACTCGATTTCGGCCCAGTCTCCGTCGCTCAGGGGACGATCTTCTTCTACCGGTTCAACCGTTGCATGGTGATCGAGCACGTTAGCCAGCTCGGCCTCGAACTCGCCCTCTTCCAATGCTGCATTCGGGCGTTCCACCTTGGTCGCGTCATAGCCGTCGATGTTGATCTCCGGCAGCACCTCGAAGGTCGCCTTGAACTTCAGCGGGGCACCCTCGGCTAACAGCAGCTCACTGATCTGCGGCTGCGAGACTGGCTGGATCTTCTGCTCGGCGAGCGCCTTGCGGAATCGGTCACTCACCAGGGATTCGAGAACCTCCTGGCGTACCTCTTTCGCAAACCGCGACTTGATCAGTGACGGAGGAACCTTTCCGGCGCGGAAGCCCGGAATGCGAGCCAGCTTGGTGTATCGCTTGGTTACCTGCTGGAACGCCTTGCCGACGTCCTCTGCCGATGCCTCGACTTCGATCGATCGGGTCAGCTCAGGGTTGAGCGTGGGCGCGGGGTGGTGGTGATGTTCGTGCCCCGCATGATCGTCACTTTCGTGGTCATGGTCTGCATGATCATGGCCTTCGTGATCATGATCTTCCAGCGAAAGGGCGGTTGCGCTCGGTGTGAGGGTCTCGTCGTGAACATCTAGGGAACTGCCAGTGGGTGTATCTGTGGGGGTCAAATGAGTGCCTTCCGAAGGTTTTGGCGGGGTTTCCGATTCTGATGTTGAGAGCGTAGTTTGCTCAGTCGAACCATCCACGCAGTTCGCCATTCCTAAGGATACGAGTGTGCAGCGCGAGGGTCAAACGTCGCCGCTGCACACCGGTGTCGTAGCCCGCAATTACGCGATAACCTCGCGGCTGAAGATGCCGAGTCTACTCCGATGCGAGTGCCGAAGCACCCATCTGCGTGACTTCCAACCGAACCTTCCAGCGAAAGGTCTGCCCAGGAGCCAGCGTAATCATGCCAGCGTTTTCCGGACTGTCCCACTCCGGACCGAACGGATCGTCCAGGTTGGTATCAGGTCCTATCGATACCCAGGCCTTGTCCGCCGGAGAGATGACGCGCATGCTCGTGATGTCCGATGTCAGCGGCAGGATGCTCAGCCGGTAGTTGTAGGAGGGATCGCTCAGTTCGGCCACCGGTCCGGTGCCTTCGCCGGACAAGAGGGTCGTATAGGTCTCATTGAGCGGGGTCAATCCGAGCCGGGTTCCACTCGATCGAGAGAAATCCTGCTGCTTGCCGGTGATGGTCAATATACGTCCGGTCGGCGTACCGGATTGCTTATTGACGTCCATGATCGTCTGGGAAGGAACGCTCAGGAGCGCTTCCGCTCGATTGCCGCTGGGAATTGCGAAGAAGGGATGCCATCCCACGCCAAATGGCGCTTGCTGCTGACCGGTATTCTTGGCTGTGACAGTCAGATCAAGGTCGTGGGCCGTGAGCTGAGCTTCAACCGTTACATCAATAGTTGATAGCCAATTCCCTGAAAAATCACCGGCATGAAAGACCGCGACTATAGATTGTCCGTCCGGAAGAACTTCGCTCTTCACGCTATCGGCACCGCGATTGAGAAGGAGGCCCTCCACCGACATATTGCTTCCGGCGTTCTCGGCGGGAAAGCTCAGGCGTCTGCCGTTCCAATTCGTGAAGAGCGTCCCCTGAGTATTGGTTGAGTTGCCGGAAAGTCTCGCCGCCCACGGCAGAAGGATCGCCCCGCCGAAAGTTGTGCTTGCCGAACCATTGGCGTCATCGTCCTGGCCATTCATGAGGCTGGCTGCGCTTTGAAGCGATGGGGAGACCAGGAGCGGCACTTCTCCGCGGCCGGGAATGAATGCGGTGATCTGGAATACGTTCATCCCGCGCCCTGGAAGAAAGGTCGCCGAGATCAGCTCAATCCCCTTGCCAATCGATGTCGCACTGCGGGTAAGCCGGATTGGATCCTGCCCACCCGGGCCAGGTGTCAACACCTGCGCTTGAGGCTGAGGATCGACCCTGGTCTTTAGCTTTTGTAAGTTTCCGTGACCCCGCTCGTAGGCCGCAATCAGGAGGACAAGGCTAATCAGTCCGACTAGACTCGGCGTCAACCAACCCTGTGCCGAATAGTGCCTTTCCCTTGCTGATGTTTTCGGTTGCCCTGTCCGCGGTCTTTCCAGCTTCATCGTCCTTCGATCTCCGAGCCTTGCTTAACTTCACTGCGTACTATTCAGTCCCTCAAGGGAGTGGACCAACAATTGCCCTTGTCGCACGGTACACTCCTGAGAGCGACAGCTTGCGCGACTTTCCAATAGGAGAGACGTCCTCTTGCGGCAATAGGATGGCTCAACTCTTTATATGTCATATGTCCGGACCTGTAATAAAGTTATCACCCGCCGGCAAAACCGAACGATTCGCCAGTTTCAAGGAAAAACTACACGTGCGCCCTCAGCGGCCTGCCCCAAAGAGTCTCCTTCCCATTCTCAATACGCTTCAGCAGGCCATCGCGGATTGCACCCTCTGTCCCCGCCTTGTCACCTATATCCGAGGCATAGGCGAAACCCGGCGCAAATCTTATCGTGACCAGGAATACTGGGCAAAGCCTGTGCCCGGCTTCGGCGACCCGAACGCTCGCATCCTCATCCTTGGCCTTGCGCCAGGAGCCCACGGAGCGAACCGGACTGGACGGCCTTTTACCGGCGATGGGTCCGGCGACTTCATGTATCCGGTCCTCCACGAACTTGGGCTCGCCAACAAACCTTCGGCCGTCAGCCGCGACGATGGCCTCAAGCTGCGTAAGATCTGGATTGGCTCGGTTGTTCGCTGCGCTCCTCCCGGCGATAAGCCCATGCCACAGGAGATTCGCAACTGCTCGGCCCATCTCACGGCCGAGGTCGCAGCTCTGCCCAAAGTCCGCGTCGTTGTCTGTCTCGGGAAGATCGCCTGGGACGGCTACCTGGCGCACCTGCTCAATGAAGGTGTCATCGAACGGCGCTCTGCTTATATCTTCACTCATGGTGCCGAATACGCGCTGCCCAACAAGATCACCCTGCTGGGCAGCTATCACCCCTCGCTGCGAAACACTAATACCGGACGGCTCAATCGACCGATGTTCGCGCGGGTCTTCCTCCGCGCCCTTGAATTAACAGGGCTTGCTTAAACTGTATTGAGGCTCTGCCTAAGACATAGATTCTGCGCACATATCCAGGCATTTCTCTCCACAACTACAACCTGGAGGGCGGTCTGTGAATCCAATCCACTGAGTTCGATTGACAACCAACGATGCATAAACAGAACGGAGGACGATATGCGTTATAAAGAATTTTGGATTGCTCTGGGAGTGGGTGCAGCTATCGGTGGGGTAGCGGCGCTGCTGTATGCACCGCAGACAGGCACTGCCACTCGCAAGAAGCTGAAGCGTGGTCTGGAAGATCTGGGCGATACGCTCGAGGACGCGGGGGAATATCTCAAAGACCAGGCCGAGCGCCTGGGCAAGGAAGCGCAAAAGTTGATTGACGCCAGCAAGGACCAGTTCGATGATGCAATCGATGCGGCCAGCGGTGTGGTGAAATCCGCCAACAAGGCTGCTCGCTCCGTATCAAAGCTG
>Ga0302150_10000226_pt1 | contig 23827 bp, 13 predicted proteins | sample I_Bog_N1_2_FD_198635 | JGI IMG/M metagenome (GOLD analysis project Ga0302150, IMG submission 198635) | Peat permafrost microbial communities from Stordalen Mire near Abisko, Sweden - I_Bog_N1_2 | ecosystem: Environmental > Terrestrial > Soil > Wetlands > Peat | place: Sweden: Abisko, Stordalen... | reverse complement strand
CCCAAACTTTGCGTATGACTATTGTCTGCGGGCGGGACGGCTCTCCAAGGAGACGATGGATGGCTGCGATCTGAGTTCCCTGCGCGTGTTGATGTGCGCGGCCGAGCCGGTGAAGCCGGACACGTTCATACGCTTCTTTGAGGCGTTTCAACCCTACGGACTGAAGAAGGAAAGCTTCTACGCGGCGTATGGGCTGGCTGAGAATACGCTGGCCGTTTCGCTGGGCGGACGATCGATCATCTCCGTAAACAAGCATGCGTTAGCGCTGGGCAAAGTTAAGAAGACCACCGAGGTCTCTGAGGTGGATGCGTCCACGCAGGTGGTGAGTTGCGGAACGCCGTTGGCGGGGCTCGACGTAAAGATTGTCGACCCGGATCAGCACAATGTTCTGGCAGAAGGATTAGTTGGCGAGATCTGGCTGGCGGGAAGCGGCAAGTGCCAGGGATATTGGAATAATCCGGAGCTGACGCTGAAGCAGTTCCGCGCGCGGCTTATTGACGACACACCGTATGACGATGGCTTCCTTCGCACGGGCGACATGGGGTTCTTCCAGAACGGCGAGCTGTTTGTTTGCGGCCGGTTGAAGGACATGATCATCCTGCGCGGACAGAACTATTATCCGCAGGATATTGAAAACGTTGTCGAGAAGGCTTCGGGTTTAATTCGGCATAACTGCGTGGCTGCGTTCCAGATCAACGAAGACACCGAACCGGCGCTCGCGATTGTTGCCGAGGTAAAGAACCCGAAGAACCTGCCGGAGGCGCGAAAGATTGCCGCGGCAGTGCGGAGTTTTCTGAACGTGGAGACGGCGTTGATCTCGTTCATCTCGCCGCGTGCGATTCCTCGGACGAGCTCGGGAAAGATCATGCGGCATAAGGCCAAGACGATGTGGCTGAATGGCGAGTTCAATGTTCTCTCCGAGTTTTCGCGGGAGAAGGACGCAGGATCGTGCGCTCCGGATTCGGAGATTCAGTCGTCGTTTGACGTGTTGAAGTCGCGCTATAACTTGACGGGCAATGAGTCCTACAACCTGGTCGAAGCTGGATTGGATTCACTGGATCTCGTTGTGTTCATGCATGAGCTTAAGGAGCTTTTGAAGGATAAGGGCGCTGAACTGCTCGCGCGGCAGGTGGATATAGGGGTGATCCAGCGCGTCAGCGTTGCCGAGTTGTTCCAGCTTGCAGAACAGTTGGAGCGGGCTCCGGAAGAGGCGATCGAGCTGCTGCGGCATTCGCTGGCGGCGTTCCGCGACGAGCAGCATGCGGCCGAGAAAGAGATGATGAGCAGTGACAAGAAGCTTATCTTCACGCCGAAGACGCCTGCTCCGCTGCCGGAGAACCCCGTTCTCAACCAGGTGCTGCTCACCGGCGGGACCGGGTTTATCGGACCATTCCTGATCAAGAGCCTGCTGGAGCAGACCCAGGCGAAGATCCATGTGCTGGTGCGGTCGTCGGATGAAGTGCAGGGCAGGCAGAGGTTGAAGGCTGCGATGGAGTCGATGGGGCCATGTCCTATCGGGCTGATGGAGATGTTCGAGGCGCGCGTTGTTCCGGTGTGCGGCGATCTGGGCCAGGCGAAGCTTGGCTTGAGCCAGGAGACGTGGGACTTTCTCGCCGAGGAGATGGATTCGATCTTCCATAACGGCGCGACCGTGAATTACCTGTTCAACTACGACCGCATGCGCGACGCGAACGTGTTGGGAACTAACGAGGTGCTGAAGCTGGCCTTCGAAGGAAAGCCGAAGAGCCTGAACTACGTTTCGACGACGTTCGTCTTTGGGTGGGCGGTGAAGAGCGTCCTGTACGAGACGGATTGTAACGAGGATATGGAGCTGCTGGATTTCGGTTACAGCCAATCGAAATGGGTTGCGGAGCAGGTAGTCGACGACGCGCGCAGCAAGGGATTGTGCGTGCGCATCTTCCGGCCGGCGCTGGTGAGCCCATCGGTTACCGGCGGAGGCAACAACTTCGATATCGCGGTGCGCCTGGTGGCGTTCATGGTGAATCACGGCATTGGCGTGGATGCTTTGAACCAGGTGAGCTTCGTTCCTGCGGACGTGGTCGCCAATAATATCGTTGCGATTTCTACGACTGAAGGCACGGAGAACAAGACCTATCACGTAGTGCGCGACGATTACGCGAACATGATGGACATCACGAATCTCATCACCAAGCTAACGGGTCGACAGTTTGAGATCTTCAGCATCACGGACTTCGTGCCTGAGCTGATTCGTCGCTGCCGCAAGGAAGATCTGCTCTTCCCGCTGTTGGACTTCCTGGTGGGGTCGGTGGAGAACATCTCGGCGATGGAGTTCAAGCGCTACGACAGCACGTCGTACCAGGAAGCGCGCGATGCCGCGACGTGGGGAGTGCCGGAGCCGACGCTGGAGGAGACCGTTAGCGGCATCCTGAAGTTCATGCATCGCAAAGGAATTATTTCGGTTGCAGCACGAGAGATCGATACAGCGATGCCCCCAGTCGACGCCGCCGTATCTGCCACGTAGGCTACTGCTTCTTAAAGGTCAACTGCTCAGTGAAGTGTTGACCGGTCTCCAGAACGCCGGTGCTGGTGAGAATCATTTGCTGGCCGTCGGGGGAGACGACCCATTTGTCCTTCTGGGTTACCTGGGCGTCTCGCATGGAGATGGCTGCGACGGTGTGCGGATCGACAAGTTGCAGCTTGATGGTGTCGTTGCGGGAGTTTCTCAGGTCATACGATTTTCCATCGAAGCGGGCATCGTAGCTGTACTCCCCGGAGAACCGCACGCCGCCATTTCCGTCAGCCTCGATTTTCAAAGGAAGTCCCTGGCGCATACGCGTCTTGCTTAGATCTTCCGTCCATTCTCCGGCGAGCGGATCGTGGGCGACCTTTGGACCTGCACCTCGAGTCCACACGGTGATCTTATCGGGATGACCGGAACGGACCGTGGTGATGGTGAGCTCCTTACCGTTGGGCGAGAGTTTGTCGCGAACGGTGGCGACCAATTCTCCATCTTTCATCTCTCTCACTTCAGACTGCCGCTTATCGATCTTGTGGACTTCAATCTGATTGAAGCCGAGATTTCCGGGTGCGGGAGAGGCATGTCCGTTCGATTTGGCGGTGAAATCAAAGTGCGTTTCGCCGGACATCACAACGTGCAATTGGTCCTGCACGGGAGTGATGGAAAGTTTATTGGGAGGATCAAGCGAGGACTGCGCGGAGACCAGCGTCCAGGAGCCAATGCGAGGATCCTGCTGCGCGATGAGGGGGAGAGCGGCAGCGAGTCCGAGAAAAGCGAGTGCACGAATTGTAGTGGGGAGATGGATGGGATCAATGTAGCAGATTGCGTCGCTGCCGAGGCTGAGATGCATGGAACGGCCTCGGTCAGGGAACCTGCATATCCTTTCAGCGTCGCATGAGTGGCCGCGGCGACGTTTTGTATCATCCAACATGTGATGCATCTGCGCCGTTTCTGGGTGGCCGGCCTTGTCCTAGCTGCCGTCGTAGCACTTATTCCCTTCTCCTTCCATGCCGAGCGTCATTTGGAGACGGCAACCCGCGTTGAAGGTAGCCAGGACGAAACCGTTCGGAACGAACTGGCGACTCGCTTTCACTCCCCGTTTGTCGACCGCGTTGTGCTGGTCGCCGAGGGGCTTCCGCCCGCGGATTCGGCTGAGGGCCAGAAGGCGCTGACGACCATCGTCGAGCGGTTGCGCCAGCAGCCCGGCGTCTCGGGAGTGGTTTCATATCTGGGACTAAAGGATTCGATCTTCCTCGGAAAGGGCGGCGGTACCTTTGTCCTGGTGGGGCTGGAGTCTACGGCTGGGCCGGTTGAGGCGCTGGTGCCAGCACTCCACCAACAGGCACATGCGCTTGAGGACCAATTGCGCGGGCAGTATCCTCACGTGAAGCTGCAGCTCACGGGCGAGATTCCCCTCAACTTCGACATACGCAAAGCAAGCGCAGATGATGTGCACCATGGCGAGAGCCTGGTGATTCCCGCGACGCTGATTCTTCTGCTGATCGCGTTCGGAAGCTTGACGGCGGCGATTATTCCGCTGGCCGTGGGAGAGCTCGCGATCGCCACAACGTTGGCGATTGCGGGATTGCTGGCGGAGCGCCTGCATCTCTCCATCCTGGTGCAGAACCTGGCGACCATGCTTGGACTGGGCCTGGGAATCGATTATGCCTTGCTGATGGTCAGCCGATTCCGCGAGGCGCTCAGCGCGGGGAACGACGGACCTGCAGCCTCTTTGATCGCGGCACGGCAGGCGGGTCACACACTGTTGATCTCTGCATCGACGGTGGCGATCGGGTTTCTTGCTTTATTGACTGTTCCGATCAGCGAAATTCGATCGATTGGGATCGCCGGGATTCTGGTCGCTAGCTCGTGCGTGTTGCTCACCACGACGCTGGTGCCGGCGGTGCTCGGCCTGCTTGGGAAGCACATCGATGCTGGCCGCCTGCCATTTACTGCGAAGCTCGACACAGAGCGCGCCGCGCACACCGGCAATCGATGGAGACACTGGGGACGAATCATTGTTGCGCATCCATGGCTCGCACTGGTGCTTGCGGGAACTCCTCTACTGCTGCTGGCGTGGCAGGCGAAGCATCTCGACACCAGCGTGCCGCAGGGAGATTGGCTTCCTCACTCGGCTGAATCCGTACAGGCACTGCATGCGCTGGACAAGATGGATCGCGCCGGCATCGTCTATTCCTTGCGCGTTGTGATTGAGCTGCCGAAGAATTCTATTTCGCAGACCGATGCAGGCTGGGATGCGCTGAATCGCGCCGTCAAGCAGATTGAGAGCGATCCTCGCTGCGATCGCGTGATCTCCATTGCGACGATTACGGAGGGCAACCGATCGAATCTAACCGATACCTCTCGCGAGACGCAGCGAACGTTTCTCAGCAGCGACGGAAAGGCCACGCTGCTGGAGGTGTTGCCGAAGAGTTCGGTGTCCCTGCGACAACAGGTGGATTGGGTGCGCGACCTGCGCAAGACGGGAGCCCCGGCTTTGACCGGCGTTCCCGACGCGAAGCTTCTGGTGGGAGGCATCCCTGCTCTGAACGCCGACTATGAAACGATCGTTGACAGCCACGTTGAGAGCGTGATGGGACTGGTCATTGGAGGCACGCTGATCGCTCTGCTCTGCGGCTTCCGATCGCTGTTTGCTGCGGTGAAGGCGATCGTGTTGAACCTGATCTCGGTGGCCGCGTCTTTCGGCGCGCTGGTGCTGGTCTTTCAAGATGGACATGGAAGCGGGCTGCTGGGAGTTCCTGGTGGCACCGGAAGCATCTTCCCGCTGGTGCCAATTGTTGCGTTCGCGATTGTCTTTGGCCTCAGCATGGACTATGAGGTGTTCCTTGTGGCGAGAGTGCTGGAAGCTCGACGATCCGGGCTGAGCGAGTTGGATGCGATTCCCGAGGGCATGGCGAGAACCGCAGGCCTGATTACGAGCGCTGCCGCGATTATGATCGTGGTCTTTGCCGCCTTCACCTTCGGAAGTTTCCTGGTGGTGAAGATGATTGGCTTCACGCTGGCGACAGCCGTGCTAATCGATGCGACACTGGTACGCGTTGTGATTGGACCGGCCCTGTTACGGCTTGCCGGTGATTGGAACTGGTGGCCGGGTGGGCTTGGAAGGAAGATCAGAACGCCTGTTGCCGTGAGCTCGGATTAACTGTAGCGAGCTCATGCATCTGACCACGGACGTGCGTAGCGGCCACGACGCCGTCGGGCTTTTGCTTGCGTACAACACGCTCGAGGTGATGCACCAAGCTACGGAAGATGGCTCGGAGATCGCCAGCAAAGATTTATGGGTGAATTAGAGAGTCGGTTCCATATTGCCACTTCCCGCCACTAGCGACAGACCTTGAGCGGCTAGCGACGAGCCAGCTTGCACTCTGCTACAGCCCTTGCTGTGCGCAGATGCTCCGATCCGTGTTTCAGTTTTAACGTGGATATGAGACAAAGATACCTATGCAGACGCGACGTGATTTTCTCAAGCTTGCGGCACTGGTGTCGGGAGCCGCCGGTGTGGGTGGGGTCATCCCCGAATCGATTCAACGGGCGCATGCGATCGAGCCGGAGCCTGGCTCAACCTTCCTGGACGCCGAACATATTGTGATCCTGATGCAGGAGAATCGCTCGTTCGATCATGCGTTTGGGACGATGCGGGGAGTTCGGGGATTCAATGACCCTCGAGCGCTGCGGATGGCGAACGGCAATTCGGTGTTCGTGCAGACGGACAAGGCGGGAAACGCTTACGGTCCGTGGCGGATGGACATCAAGGATACGCGGGTCACATGGATGGGATCTCTTCCTCATTCTCGCGAGAGCCAGGTGGATGCATGGAACGAAGGCCAACACGATGGTTGGCTGGAGGCAAAGCGTTCCGGTGAGAAGGAGTATGCGGAACTACCCCTCACGATGGGCCACTACACACGAGAGGACATTCCGTTTTATTACGCGCTCGCAGATGCCTTCACGGTGTGCGATCAGAGTTACTGCTCCGTCATGAGCAGCACCTCACCCAACCGCAGCTACTTCTGGACAGGAACGATTCGGGATCAGCAGACAATGGATTCGAAGGTTCATCTTCGGAACGAGCAGATCGACTACGGTGGATTGACGTGGAAGACGTTTCCGGAGCGGCTGCAAGAGGCCGGGGTCAGTTGGAAGTCGTACCAAAATGAGTTGACTCGCTCAGGTCTTACCGGCGAGCACGATGCGTGGCTGTCTAACTTCGGCGATAACACCCTGGAGTGTTTTACGGCGTATAGCGTGGAGGCGTATCCCGGGTTCATCCTCGCCGGACGAAAGGTGATTCAAGAGCTTTCGACCCAGGTGGCGAAGCAGGAGAGGGAGCTTGCGGCTACAAAAGACTTGGCGACTGCGGCGAAGCTTCGCAGAGAAATCGAGCAGGCTCGACAGGAGATGAAGGCCATCGAGGCTTCAATTGCGGGGAGTGGCGGCTCCCGTTATCAAAAGCTTTCAGAACAGGAGAAGGCGCTGTATCACGCGGCGTTTGTCACAAACTCCGCCGATGCCGACTATCACTCACTTGAGACGATGGCCTTCGAAGACGAGGGCCAGCATCGGAGCATGCAGGTTCCGAAAGGGGATGTTCTCTATCAGTTCCGCAAGGACGTGAATGAAGGCAAGCTGTCCACGGTCTCATGGCTGACAGCCTCCGAACGGTTCTCCGATCATCCAAGTTCACCGTGGTATGGCGCCTGGTATGTGTCGGAGGTGATGGACATTCTGACGAAGAATCCCGAGGTGTGGAAGAAAACCATCTTCATCCTGACCTACGACGAGAACGACGGGTACTTCGATCATGCGCCGGTGTACGTTGCGGCCGATCCAAAGCGTCCGGAGACGGGAGGAGCGTCTGCTGGCATCGAGAGCCGGCTCGAGTATGCCTATAAAGAAGACGAGTTGCGGATGGGAGTGCAAGAGGCGGATGCGCGCTCCGGTCCCATCGGCATGGGGTATCGTGTGCCCATGGTGATCGCCTCGCCCTGGAGCCGCGGAGGCTGGGTGAATTCTCAGCTCTTCGACCACACGTCCACCCTCATGTTTTTAGAACAATTTATCAGCGGCAAGTTTGGGAAGACCGTGCGCGAAGAGAATTTAAGCACATGGAGAAGAGCCATTGCTGGAGATCTTACGTCGGTTTTTAGGCCCTATGATCCCAAAGACCCGTCCTTGGAGTCCCTTGACCGGGACAAGTTCGTTGCAGGGATTGCGAGGGCTCAGTTCAAGGAGATTCCTTCGAACTATCAGAAGCTTACGGCGGAGCAGCTTGAGGAGATTAATCGCGAACCTCTGGGTTCGAAGTTTCTGTCCCACCAGGAAGAGGGCGTGCGTCCTGCATGCGCTCTTCCCTACGAGATTTACGCAGAGGGTGGCCTTAGTGAGGACGGCAATTCCTTTGAACTTCACTTGAGCGCGTTGGAACTGGTACACGGAAAGAGATCGGCGGGAGCTCCGTTCAACGTGTATCTGCGCAATCTGCGGGAGAAGGGAAACTCCGGTCCGGGCATGCGGTGTGCCTCGTACGCGGTGAAGGCAGGCGAGAGCCTCACGAGGCAATTCCCGCTTTCTCTTTTTGCAGGTTCGGCCTACTCGATTGAGGTTCAGGGGGTGAACGGTTTTTATCGTTCCTTCTCCAGTGAATCAGGATCGTCTCCGCTGGAAGTGCAGACCTCTTACGAGCGTCATCGCGATGTGCCGACGGGAAACCTGGAGGTCCACTTGCGGAATACGTCGAAGGAGCCGGTTGGGATTGCAATCCATGACAATTCGTATCACTCGGAGACGGTCAAGAAACAGCTTGGGGCCGGACAGAAAGCATTGGTCCGTCTTGATCTGAAGCGGCAGTATGGGTGGTACGACATCACCGTGAAAGCAGAAGGCTCAAGCGCGGAGGCTCGTTATGCCGGCCGCGTGGAAACGGGCAGACACAGCTCTAGCGATCCTGTAATGGGCGGGATCTGGAAAGCAACGTAGGAAGTTCGCGCAAGCACTCCAGGAGGATATATGGCAGACACGAAGAACACGATTCATCAGGCGTACAGCGCGTTCAACAAGCGGGATATCGACGCAGCGTTGGCGCTGATGACTGAAGACGTGAGCTGGCCCAAGGCTTCGGAGGGCGGCAAGGTTGTGGGAAAAGAAGAGATCCGCGCGTACTGGACCCGGCAATGGAGTGAGTTCGATCCCAATGTCGAGCCCCTGGCCCTGACCGAGGAAGACGGAGGGAAGACGCGCGTGAGGGTGCATCAGCTCGTCAAGAGCCTGCAAGGGAATGTTCTTTCGGATAGCGAAGTTCTTCATGTGTTCACGGTGAAGAATGGACTCATCGCAGCTATGGATCTTGGAGGTGAGGCCGATGCGCCTGCTGGTCCGTCGGCCGCTTTCGCGCATCGGTCCTAAGTGGGCCCATCCTCCATCGGAGGATCCTTCGATGGAGGATGTGGCCTTTGATAGCGGTCCGATGGCGTCCTACGTGAACCACCGGGATGGCCTTGCTTCCCCACGGCGTGCGTCTCTGAACCGTTTTCCGGAGGGCGATCGCCGCTTGTGACTTCTATCCTCGGAGTGTTGCTTTGAGGCGTGGCCAACCGATGCCGAGAGCTCCGATCAGACCGGTGCAGAGCAGCAAGAGGCTGCCCGGCTCAGGCGTGGGCGCGATGGAGTAGGACGTATATTCGCTTCCGATGGTGTAGTCCGCCGTTTGAAACGACTCTCCGGGACCGAAATTCGGGTCGGTGTACAGGTTGACGTCTGTCCCGTCGCTGAGCTGATAGGAGAGCCCCTCGGCGTCTAACTGGTAGTCACCATTTGTGAGCAACAAGAGATTGTCATTCCCCTCGAAGGCTCCCGCGGTCAGAAGACTGACGATGCTGAGGTCGGAACCTCCGGGGTAGCTGGTGGTTCCCTCCACGGAGGTGATGGTGTACTCGCCAGGGCTGGTGAGAGTGCCTGTCAGGATTCCAGAACCGATGATGGGGTCGGTACTGTTTCCGAAGGAGAAGGTAAAGCTATCGGCATGCGCCGCGGCATTGCCAAGGGTGGAAAGAACAAAGACGAGAGCAAGAGTACGGATTCGTGCGATCTGCATAATTGAGGCCTCCGTTTAAGTAAATAAGATCGGGTGGATGGCGGGTTGTACCGAAGCACAACCCGCGGTTCTGGGACGTCACTTACTGGTTGATGTACAGCTCGCTGGTAGTTGCGTGGTGGGGAAAGCTGCCGCCAAGGTCGCCGCCAGCACCACCACGTTGCGATTATTGGGAAGGGTAAGGCTCTTCACCGTCTTACCCTGCTGAAGTGGAAGCGTATACAGATACACATTGAAGGCTTGCTGATCGTTCGTGCCATCGTTGTAATCACGATAGGCAGTCTGGATGGCAAGCGACTCGTTGTTGTAGCCGCTCAGCGACGACCAATCGCTGAAGCTCTGCTGGTATATCTGCGTAGAGCCGTCCGTGTAGGTGATGGTGACCGGTTGACCTGTCTGGTCTCCCTGCACCGCTGTTCCGAGCAGCTTTAGATAGGCGTACTGGCCCGCTGGCAGGGCGATCGGCTGCCCTGTGCCGTAGAGGGCATTGGGACTGTTTGCGGGTGCGAGATAGAACTGCGACGGTCCAACGAAGACCTGCTCGCCAAAGCGTGGGGAGAGCTGGAGAAGATTCGCGGAGTACGCCGCGCCTCCTCCGTCAAGGCCGCCGTCGCTGGGGAAGGTAGAGCCGTCCGTATAGATTCCCTCAGCGTTATAGGTCTTGACCAGATTGACCTCCGAACCCAACGGGAGGTTAGTGGCTGTCGCGCTTAGAAGGACCACCGACCGGTTGGTAGGCAGCGTGAAACTTACCGCCTGTTTGTTGGAGAGCAAGGGAATGGTATAGGCGTACACATTGAATTGCCGCGCATCCTGGCCACCCGTAGCTGTGTCGCGGTAGGGCATGGACACTGCGTTGCCCTCGTCGACATTGGTGGAAGGCGTATACCAGTCGCTGAAGCTCAGGTTGGTTTGGGTTGTGGAGCCATCCGAATATGTGACGGTGATGGTTTGATTCTGTTGCACTCCATTGATGCCGGTTCCCATCAACTGCAGCGCGTTGTGAGTTCCGGAAGGAAGCTTGAACGTCTGACCCGCGGCGTACACCGCATTCGGTTGATCGGCTTGACCGAGCTTGAAGAGCGTCCCGTTGAGAACACGTGAGTTGGTGAGCAACTGGGCGGAGTAGGCGTATCCATCGCCATCCAGACCGGCGTCCGAGAAGGTCTTGCCATCGCTATGGATGCCGGTAAGGTTGTAGCCGCTCGACAGGTCGACTGCGTCACCCAGACCGCACGAACCGAGGCCAGCGCTGATGGCTACCTCCAAGGTGGGGACAACGTGAGTGGTTCCTCCCGAGACGCCGCTAATGGAAACTGGAACTCCCGGAGTGGTCGGCGTAACGATCTGAGAGGTGAGCGTGAGCGTGCTGCTGGTGGAGGTGGTCTGGGGCGATAGTTGGCCAGTAACCAGTGGCGGCAATCCGGTAAGTGACAGCGTAACGCTACCGCTGAAACCATTCACCTGAGAGACCGTGATCTGATCGGTGGCCGACGATTGCTGATTGAGATAGACCTTGGTCGGGCTCGCCGTCAGGCCAAAGTCGGGTAGGGCGAGCTTGATGTACGCGGTGTGCTGTAGCGAGCCGGAGGTGCCGTTGACGGCGACCAAGTAGGTGCCACCGGGGGTGCCGGAGGTCGTATCCACATTCAATGTGGTCTGCCCTCCCGCTGGCAGTGTGGAGGAAGTCAGCGTGGCGGTGACTCCGGAAGGCGAACCGACTATCGTTGCCTGCAGATTGACAGAGCCCGTGAAACCGTTCGTTGCGAGGACGCTGATCTCGGTGGAGGCTCCCTGGCCCGGCGTCAGGTTCAAGGTAGAAGAGGAGGCTGTGAGCGAGAAGTTCGGCGACGACGCAAGCGCCAGGGGAGCCAGTTGGTTGAGCATCGACTGGCCGTTCGGAGTACCCCAACCCGAGGTCAGGTCATAGCCGGGCGTGGCCTGGAAGAGGTTCGGGCTGCTGGTGTTGAAGTTATCCCCAGTCACGATGTCGTGGAAGTCTGCTGCATACGCCGTGCTCTGCCCGATGCTGTATACGATCGGATTGAGGAAGCCGATGGGGAAACCGGACGCCTGCTGATTAGCCATGGCCAGAAAGCCAGCCCAGCGCGGGGCGGCCAGGCTGGTTCCACCGATGCCTTCGTAGCAGCCTCCATTGGCGCAGAAGATGTTGTCGGTGTTGGCTTCCATGGCAACATCGGGGATGTTGCGGTAGAGCGGCGAGCCCTGATTGGTGCTATTGATGACAGGAACCTGGTAGCTCGGGATGGGGGACTGGGTGCTCCATCCTCCTCCGCTGCCGATCCATGCGCTTTCACTCTGCCAAGGACCTCCGGCCCCAGCGGTGACGAGATCTGTTCCGCCGACGTCGGTGATGTTCGGACTATTGCCTGGGTAACCGACACCTCCCACATTCGCGCCTGAGTCACCGGAGGCGACGAAGACGTTTTGTCCCTGCGCCGCGAGTTCCATGAAGACCTGCTCATAGCCGGGCTGTGTGGAGGGGGTTCCGCCGAAGCCGAAACTGAGGCTGAGCTGCTTCACAACGTCATCGCTGGCGGCTTGCGAGAAGGCCGTGAGAGCGTCGCTGCCCGAACCGTAGGCTGTATAGATCAACAGCCCGGACATATTGGGCGACATGGAGATGGCCTGCTCCATATCGATGACCTCTTCGCCATCATCGCAACCGGCGCCGCATACCCCGTCGACGTCCAGGTAGATGTTATAGATGGGGACATTGAGTGGCTGGTTCACCAGGTTGAAGTAGGCGTAGACATCGCTCAGGTTATACGGCCCAAGCTCGACCAGGCCAACGCTTTGGCCCTCTCCGGCAAGAGTAACTCCCGGGGCGTAAGCCGCTCGCATGTCGCTACCAAGAAACTGGCCATCCGGCCCGGAGCCGGTGGTGAACGCCTGCACTGCGGCGTTCGTTTTGACGCGCGAGGCAGCGGAGGTTGTGCCGCCGATGGCTTTGACCTTGCTGGTGTCCAGCATGGGCTGCGGCAACTGGCGGGTGCTTAGTCCAACGATGCTCAGCAACGGTGCGGTGCTGCCTGTGCTTGCTTCTACATCGGGTGCGTAATAAGTGCGAGCGCCATCAGCGGTCTTCATCTGCTGCATCTGCACAGCGAAGGCGAGATTCACCTGAGCGGCGGTCGCCTGCACATTCACCAACTGACGATTCTCAAAGGTTCGCAGCACCGTGAAGCCCTGGGAACGGGCGAAGCTCTGCACCTGTTCGTAGTCTGCCGCCGTCGGTCCGAAACGCGTGACGAAGTCCTGGCGCGAAAGGTACTTATGGTATTGCGGGCTAGACGGGTCTTGTTGTTGCTTCAGAAGTGCCTGCAGCTCGGGGACGTTGCGGAGCGGCAGCGTCAGGCCGAACTTCAGCACCTGCCCGGCCGGCAGAGCCTTCACGTGGGTATCCTGCGTGGGCGCGGCTAGATTGGCCGACAGAACTCGCCGCCCAGGGGCCTGGGAGACGATGGAAGGGCAGGGGATCGCTATCAGTACAAGACTGGCGATGAGGGCACAATATTTAGGGGCATGGGGGCGCATGCGGGTCTCCTTGGAAGCTTTTCTGTGGGAACGATTTCCCCACGATTTGGGGATTTCTCGAACGGTCGATCACAGTTCAGAAACGAGGCAGGCCAGAGCAGCAGGAAAAGCAACTTTGGTATCGAGGAAGACTTTTTGTACCTATGGAAACGTTTCCAGCATAGTAGCGCAAGTCCCCGCGCTTTGTCATCGATCGGGCTGTTTGTTCGCAAAAAAATTTGCCGCGAGGATGAGCTTGCCCTGAAACACCCCGGTACAACCCCTGCGCGACAACCGCAGTATTGCCTCTGTGCAGAAAGAGCGCTCTGTCAAGTGGTCAGTGTCCGCCGAGTGGTCAGTATCCGCGTTTAAAGCCCTTGACATGAGAAAGTCCGTTGTGTAACGTTTCCATGATCAAACCACTTAGTTTACTGCCCATCCTTCTGCGGTGACTTTTCTCAACCGAACGAATGAGAAACTCATCGTCCGGGGGATGAGCCAGGGTCCGATTTCAGATCCATATGTTTGACTTTTACCTTTAGGAGCGCCATGAATTCCAAGCAATTAAGTGCAGCAAAGACGCTATCTGCGAGGTTCGTCCTCTGCGTCCTACTCGCCATCTTCCTACTGTCCGCGCGCATGAGTTTTGCTCAGGCGCTCAGCGGCATCAGCGGAACGGTAACGGACACGACCGGGGCTATCGTGCCCGGCGCGAAAGTGACGATCACTAACAATTCGACGGGCATTGTGACCCACGCCGTCGCCAGCTCTTCGGGAACGTTCCGCATCACGGACGTCAATCCTGGCGATTACAACGTACGGGTGGACTCCACTGGGTTCAATAGCTTCGTCCTCAATGGTTTGCACGTCGACGTCGGCACGGTAGAAACGGCGAATGCCACACTGCAGGTGGGAAGTGGCGCGGAGACCGTTCAGGTTAACGCGTCCGCAATTGCACTTGAAACCACTCAGCCTGAACTTGGCACGGTCATCGAAGAGAAGCTCGTGCAGGAACTTCCCGTCGAACTGGGCGGACGCGATCGGCAGATCGATAACTTCATGTTCCTCGCCCCCGGTGTCTCCGGTGGAACCTTCAGCCATCGCATCGATGGCGGCGTCGACTTCCAGAACGAGGTCGTCTTCAATGGTATTCCCGCCGTTCAGTCTGAGACGCAGGGAATGCAGACGAACATCAATCCTCCTTTTGAGATGATCAGCCAGTTCAGCGTTCTGCAGAACGTTTTCCCAGCGCAGTACGGCCTCGCGCAGGGTGTGGCGCAGTATCAGTTCGCCACCGGCACCAACAAGTTGCACGCAGATGCCTTTGAAATCCTTCGCAACAACTTCTTTGATGCCAAGGGCGCAAATCCTCAACTGGACAGCAACGGCAATCCAGTCGTCGCGAATGACAAGGAAAACAACTACGGATTCTCGGTAAGCGGGCCGGTGATGATTCCGAAGCTGTACGACGGTCGCAATAAGACGTTCTTCTATACCTCCGCGGACTTCTATCGCTTCAATCAGGGCATCACGAGCCCCATTTCGGTGCCGACCCAGGCAATGATCAGCGGCAATTTTGCCGGCTTCCCTCAACACATCTACGTGCCGTCCAGCGGACTCATTGCGGGCTGCGATCCCGGCGCTCTTCCAGGACATGAGTTCCCTGGAGATGTTATTCCCACCAGCTGTATCAGCACGGTCTCAAAGACGCTGCTCTCGCTGATTCCAACCCCTCAGCGTTCGAGTTTCCAGAATAATCTGAACTCGCAGATCACGGCCGCGAAGACGGTGCAGAACAACTGGGGATTCAATATCGATCACCACTTGACGAGCAAGCAGAGTCTTCACTTTACCTTCTGGCGGGATTCCTTCACGTCGCCGGCGTTTGATCACCCGGGCTATTTCAACAACGTACTTTCTGCGGAGAAGAACGAGCCGCGTGTTGGTACGGGCATTTACGGCACTTACACCAATACGATTACTCCCAACCTGGTCGTAACCGGCGGCATTGGCTGGCTGGGCGAGATCAACAACGAGCTGAACGCCCATATCGGGTACAGTTTCCCAGCAGTTGCTGGAAGCAGGATCCTTCCGACGATCAACTTCAGCGGCGTCAACTCACCGACCGCGTGGGGAGTAAACTCCGGCGGCGAGATCAATTCGACGAACCGTAAGCTGGGCATCGCGATCGTGAACAATTGGCTCTACACGCATGGACGACACACTATCAACTTTGGCGGCGAAGTTCGGCGATCCTACCAGGACGACGACGAGTGCCAAAGCTGCGGTGGACAGTTCACGTTCCAGAACATCACGACGAGCAACGGGGACACGAACAGCACAGACGCGCTTAACGAAAGCAATACCGGAAGCAGCTTCGCCAGCTACCTTCTTGGCGATGCTGATAACGCAAGTCGGTCCTTTGCCGTGGAAAATCGCCTACGCAATCTTTACTTTGCGCCGTATGTACAGGATGACATCAAGGTCAATGCCAAGTTGACGGTCAACGTAGGCGTTCGCTGGGATATCGCGGTGCCATTCGTCGACGATACCTCCAGCACTATCGTCTTCTTCAATCCGAATGCTCCGGATACGGCGGCCATCAACCCGGCGACCGGTTCTCCACTGGGCGGCGGTGTCAGTCTGCTTGGAACCTGCGCGCAGTGCGTGGGCTACAATCGCGCGTCGATTCACTGGCGCGAGTTCAGCCCTCGGCTCGGAGCGGCGTACCAACTCAACAACAAGACTTCGTTCCTGGCTGGCCTTTCACTCAATCACCTGGACAGCGGTGCCTTTGAATACGGCAATAACAAAGTCGCCGTGGATAATGGAAACGATCTCGCCGGCCTGTTCAACGTTCCTTCCAGCGGCACCAATGTTCCAGCCTATGGGAACTGGGATACACGCACCATGCCTGTACCAGTGGCAACACCCTTCACCTCTGGACTGTTGAACGGCCAGGGCATCACCTATGGCTTCAATAAGAACGCCGGTGGTCTGCCGTACGTGATGAACTACAACGCAGGAATACAGCGCGAATTGCCGGGCAACCTGCTTCTCTCTGTCTCCTATGTCGGCAACAAGGTGCTGCATGCACCGTCGCTGCTGAACAATCCTAACCAGTTGCACCTGGAACTGCTGAATCAGCTCTGCCCGAATAATGCAGCCAACTGCGTTCTCGGACAGGCATGGACCTCGCCACAGGCACAGGCTGTTCTTCAGAGCATGGGATATGGCTCAGCAGGTGGGTACTTTACACCGTATGCAAACTTCATCAACGATTACGGTTCGCAAACAAATCTCGGACAGGCTCTTCGCCCTTATCCGCAATACGGATCGGTATACAACAACTTCGAGAACTCAGGCATAGCTGTTTACAACGCCCTGCAGGCGCAGGCACAGAAACGGTTCACAAATGGCCTGACCTACCTGGTGTCGTACACGCTTTCGAAAAGCATGTCGAACACCGACTCGGGATTCGCTTCATTCAACGGGGGCGCGCTCAACACGTACGATCAGAAGGCGGAGTACACAATCGCCAGCAACGATCAGACTCATCTGATTGCGGTCAGCGGCGTGTATGAATTGCCTATCGGTCCGGGCAAGCCATTCCTGCATAGCAGCAACGCGGCCAACCGTCTGATCATCGGAGGGTGGCAGGTTAGCAGCATCTTCCAGTATCAGAGCGGAACACCGCTAAGCATCGGTGCCAACGGATGTCCGCTTGAGAGCACCAACTACATCTGCAACCGTGCCAACATTGTTCCTGGACAGCCACTCAATGTGAACTGGAACAATTACTACAAGGGTTTGCCGATCTACAATCTGGCCGCATTTTCTGATCCCGGACAGTTTGCAGTTGGAGATGCTCCTCGCAACATCGCGGCTCTTCGCTCGCCGTGGTCAAGCAATGAGAACGTTGCTCTCGCTAAGCACCTCAACTTTACGGGTCGCTTCAGTGGGGAACTCCGGATGGAGTATTACAACATCCTTAACCGCGTCACCATATGCAACAGCGTCGATAACAATGTGAGCGATGCCGGAAGCACGTTTGGTATCGACAATTCTGGCTCAGCATGTCAGGCCAACTCACCACGACAGGGTCAGGCAACGTTCAAGCTGCAGTTCTAACCATCCTCTTGAGTTGAACCATCCATACGGCTGGAGCCATGTGCTCCAGCCATTTTTTTTGTGCGCCGAGCAGGTACGTTTTGGGCTATCGGCCGACAGCAGGATCGTTGCCGGACTCCCGTCCGATGCGGATAAGATGAGGACATGGGTTCCTGTCTTCATTTTCTTGCGGCGATTTTTCTGCTGCTGACGGTTTGCGCAAACTGTCAGCAACAGGCTTCTGCCGTGGGGAGTTCCAAGGCGGCTGATTCGATCCTCTTAGAAGCCAGACAGATTGCTGATGGAGACTCGCCGGCGAAGGCAGAAGAGATCGCGAGGGGATATCTCGAGCTGCATCCACACGCAGCAGAGGGTTATTTTCTGCTGGGCTATGTGCTCTTTCGGGAGATCCAGGTAGAGGGCGCCCAGAGTCGAACCGACGCGGGCGTTCCGCAGGGCTTCCTGGCCGTGCGCGATGCGAAAGCACGGGCATCGCTCGCCGAATATACCGAAGGTGCGCGGTACCATACCCCATCAGCGTTCGATCTGAAGATCGTGGCCCTCGACTATATCCTGCTGGATGACTATTCTGACGCGGATACCTGGCTGAGCAAGTCGCTCGCATGGGCTCCGGAGGATGCCCAAAGCTGGTACTACGAGGGTCGCATCCGATTCAAGGAAGCTAAATACAAAGACGCTGTGGCGGCATTTCAGCAGGCGCTGAAACTCAATCCTCGCTCCGTCGAGGCTGAAGATAATCTCGGCCTGACCTATCAGGCGATGAGCCTAATGCCGGAAGCCGCAGCGGCGTTCAAAGTGGCGATTGAGTGGGAGCAAACTACGCCCTCAAACGATAACGGCCCGTGGCTCGATCTTGGAATTTTGCTCACGCAGGAGCAACGAACAAGCGAGGCTATCTCCTATCTGGTGGAAGCGGTGAAACGTGCTCCTGCGGATGTGCGTGCGCACGAGGCCCTGGCAGCTGCCTATCGTAGTGTGGGACGATGGCCTGAAGCGCGGGCAGAGTTTGAGCAGGCAGTTAAACTCGCTCCGGATTCTGCTTCCCTGCACTTTCAACTCGGCCAGGCCTATCGCAGAACAGGAGCTCTGGAGCAAGCGCAGGCGGAGTTTGCAAGGAGCTCCGCCCTTGAGGCGCGAGGCGCTGCGCCGACGGTCCAACCGTCAACCCCTTGACCCCGGCTATGGGTTCTTCTCGGCAGCTCCCGTGACTTCCTGCGCGCGGTCCGCGATTCTTTGTCGGGCCGCGGCTTCCAGACCGCTGTATATCTGTAGCTCAGCGTCGGCATGTTGTTTGTCTCCGGTAGCACGATAGGCCTGGGCGAGAAAGAAGTGCGCGCCCTGGTCATCCGGACTGATCGTAACGACCTTTTTGAGTTCGAGGATCGCTTCATCATTCCGCTTCAGGCGGAATAACGCTTCGCCTCGAACAACGTGGCCCTGGAGAAGATTGGGGCACTTCGAGAGCGAGGTCTCGGCCTCCGTAAGGGCCTCTGCCGGCTGCGGCGGTTCCTGCTCCAAAAGGATGTTCCCGATCTTCGCGTGGGCGTCGCAGTCTGACGGATCGATGCGCAGCTCTTCACGGAACTCCGACAGGGCAGGATCCCACTGCGAGAGATCCCAATAGACAATGCCGAGTCGATAGTGGAGGTCGGCGTCGTTGGGAGACATCTGGAGAGCTTTCTTGTACTCCAGCAGAGCGCCATCGTAGTTTTTCAGATCTTCCATCAACTGGCCGGACATCTCATGCACGACGGCTGAATCCGGATTGATCGCACGCATCCTGCCGAGAGCGCTCTGCGAGAGATGCATATAAGCTTGCCCGAGAAGAAACCAGATTTCCTGATTGTCAGGCTGCTGGTTAGAGAGCTTTCGCAGATGAGGAAGGGCACTTTCGTACTCCTGTGTGCGCAATAGAACACGGCAAAGAAGAAGCTCCGCATTTGCATCCTGAGGATTTCCCTTCAGGGCTGTTTCGAGCGCCAGACGTGCGTTGGCGTTATCCCCGACTCCGGAGTAAGCGATGCCCAGAAGTGCCGAGATGGAGGGCAATTTCGGATTGAGCTCATGAGCTCGCTTGAGGACCGTCACGGCTTCAGGATACTGACGCGTCTGCTCATACAACATACCCAGATTGTTGTAGGCGGGGACGAGATCCGGCGAAATCCGAATCAGCTCGCGATAGTCCCCGATGGCCGTGTTCAAGTCTCCTGCGGCCTGAGCCGACTTTGCTGCCGCATAGATTTTCGCGACCTTTGCATCGTCCTGCGCATGAAGTTGCGGCGAACCTGCCCAACCGAGGTATCCCGGCAGGAACAAGAGAAGAAGAATCGAATGACCGCCATTGTGACGGTGCGAGCGACCAGCCAGTAGATGCATCGATGAGAGCCCCCAAGTATTGTCCCACTTGTTGATTGAGGAGAAAAGGCGGTCACACGCGAACGGTTTGCTGACCCATGTTGTCTCGCGTGTCAGCAAAACTGTTCACCGCTCATGCACATTGCGCTTTCTACGGCTGGTACTTCCACCGTTCGTTGAGGTTTCCTTCCGCGCTGGCCGCGTCGTAGCCGTCACCGCCGAAGAGCCAGAGACTGCCGGACGCATCGGCCTCACGGAATGTCGTCGCCGGACTACCTTTTCCTGCCTCCGCGTTAGTCCGGATGTGCCGCGCTCAACACCGAGTCGGCAATTGCGGCAGCCTCCTGGGCTGCCTGCAGGTCGTGGACTCGCAACACGTGTGCCCCGGCGAGGATCGCCGCCACGTTCGCCGCCGCTGTGGCGATCCGCCGAGCCTCGCCAAGTTCCATCTTCTGGGGTTGCAAAGGCTTCACCGCGTCGCCTAGAAATCCCTTGCGCGAGAGCCCTATCAGTAAAGGTCTGCCTAACTCGCGCAGGCGCCCCAATCGAGCCAACAGAGCAAAGTTCTCGGCCCCGCGTTTTCCGAAACCGAAGCCGGGATCGATGGCGATGCGCTCCGTACGAATCCCCGCGGCCTCAGCCTGTGCGAGTTGCTCGCACAGGCCGGCGAAGACCAGCGGCACGACGGCCTCACCCTCCAGACCCGGCAGCGACTTCCACTCACCCGGAAGGCCGCGCGCGTGCATCAGCACCAGGCCGCAGCCAGTTTGCGCGACGACACCAGCCATCGAAGTATCCCAGGTCAAACCTGACACATCATTGATGATCTCTGCGCCGGCTCGCGCCGAAGCCAGCGCCGTTTCCGCGTGATAGGTGTCGACAGATACGACGGCATCTGGCCGCGCGCGCAACACCTGTTCCAACACAGGCAGAAGGCGCCCCTGCTCCTGCTCGGTGCTGAGCGGCGTCGCGTTCGGTCGCGTCGATTCCGCGCCGAGGTCCACAATATCCGCCCCGGCGTCGACGGCCTCGATCGCAGACGCCACCGCCAGCTTGGTTACGGCCGCGCGAGGTCCCAGCCCTACCGTTCCTTCTGTGCTCAGAAAGCCATCACCGGAGAAGCTGTCGGGCGTCAGGTTAATGATGGCCATTAGAAGAGTGCGCCGCCCAAGCGCCAGCGTGCGCGTGCGCAACTGCCACTCTAATTGCGACCTGTAGCTGCTGTAGCTCATCGGCCCAGACCCGGCTTCGCTCAACGGTTGCAGCTCATCCACTTCACCGCGCAATTGTAGGCCTCCTGGAGTGCAATGCTATGCACAATTTGCATCAATTCTGTAGACTTGCGCCATGCAAACCCCTGCGCAAATTGCACTAATTTTGTTGCTTTTTGTCGCAGCCACGCGCCCTACGCCTGACGCCGCACAGGTGACTCCGCCGCCCGCTGCTTCGGCATTCCCTCACCCTGCCTATCCTAATAGCTCGGCCACCCCTCTCGGCCGGCAGATTGAAGCACTTCTGGCAGATCCGTCGGTATCTCGGGCGCATTGGGGTATCGCTGTCACGACGCTCGATGGCACACCGCTCTATGGCCATGACGAGGGCAAGCTCTTTCGCCCCGCCTCGAACAACAAGATCTTCACAACCGCTACGGCTCTGGCGCTGCTGGGTTCAGGCAAGACCTTTGAAACGCGTATCTTCGGCAAGCTCGACGCGGCGACCGGAACAGTGTCCGGGGATCTCACGCTGGTGGGTGGTGGAGACGCCAACTTCGGCACCGACGATTTGCCGTATGTTTCACACTCGGAGAGTGCGACAGAGCCTTCTGCGCCTCCTCGGCCACCCGCACTCACCGACATGAAAGCGCTCGTCGACCAGCTGGTAGCGAAGGGGGTGAAGCGCATCACAGGCAATGTCGTCGGCGACGATACGCTCTATCCGTATGAGCCTTATGCCGAATCCTGGGCGCAGGATGACGAGGTTTGGGGCTACGGCGCTCCGGTGAGTGCGCTGAGCATTGCGAACAATCAACTCGAGCTCGTCGTAACACCAGACAAGCACGCTACGATTCAGCTCGAGCAGAATGTTCCGTACTATAGGGTGCAATCGGCTGTAGGGACGGTGGCCGCGGGCACGCACGCCGATGGAATTCAGATCGAGCGGCTGCCCGGCTCGCGCGTGATCCGCGTCTACGGCTCCATCGCCGCGGACGCAGCCCCGGATGTCGAGGAGGTGGCCATCGCGGATCCGGCCGAATATGCAGCCATGGTGCTGCGTCAAATATTGATGCAGCGCGGGATTGCGGTCATCGGCAAGGCGCGGGCGAAGCACGAAAAACCCACGGACGCATCCAGCTACCGTACCGAAGTCCTTACGCCCGACCCATGCGACACGATGAGCCTCGGGGGAGGAACCTGCACGGTGGATTGCCCGGAACCTGCCATCCCGACGTCCTCCGGAACGATGCTCGCCTCGCATACTTCCGCGCCTCTGGCCGAAGACGTGGTGCTTACGAATAAGGTGAGTCAGAATCTTCATGCAGAGCTATTCCTCCACAATCTCGGAAGGAAGAGCGCGTGCGGAGACGGCTCCACGCTCACGGGCGCGCGCTTGATTCGAGCCAACCTGCTACATGCCGGCCTCGATCCCGACGACTTTCTCTTTTTCGATGGTTCCGGGCTCAGCGACCACGACCTGGTCGCACCGCGCGCCACGGCCACGTTCCTCGCGTATGCCGCCGAGCAGCCTTGGTTCCCACAATGGAAGGCTTCGCTGCCTGACGCCAGCGAGGATGGCTCGCTAAGCCGTCGCTTTCCCGATCCGCCGGTAAAGGCCCATATCTTCGCAAAGACGGGGACGCTAGGCGAGTCGCGCGCTCTCTCCGGCTACCTCGACGCCGCCAGCGGACGCACCGTCATCTTCTCGATCTCTGTGGATGACCACACACCGGCGACAACAGCCGACCGCGTCACGATGGATAAGATCGTCACAGCAATCGCCACAGCAGAGTGAAGGAAGTTCTCAGCTATTCGTTCTCAGGAAACTACGTCGCCAACTGAAAACTGAGAACGAAGTACTGGCAACTACCGTGGCGTATGTTGCTTGATGTACTCACGCAACTGCAGGTTCAGGTCCAGGGCCTTAGTCACCCCTGTATCCATCATGCGGAGCCAGTCGCTGGCAGGCTCTTTCAGTTCGGCCATGTTGAGCAGATAGCTGGTTTGCACGATGATCTCGAGCGCGTTGGAAAGGTCATGCGCGAGACGCCGGATTTCCAGCGCGAGCGCTTCGGGAATCTGCTGTTGCGCGACCGGCTGTTTCTTGGTCGAAGGCTCACTCATAGGACTACGTACGGCTCCTGTCTGGGTTAGTGAGTTGGACGGTGTATCGTGCACACAAGATTCGCCCAGTGTACCTTGTCGTTGCCGTACTTCGGAGCCATTCCTCCGCAAAGACCCCGGCATTGACAGCCAGCGTCCGCTCTGGGAGACTAAGACTTCACGCAGTTCGCGCGGCTGGATACAGCAGTGGCCTCTGATTGTGAGCCGAAATGGCGGAATTGGCAGACGCGCGTGGTTCAGGTCCACGTTCTCGCAAGGGAGTGGAGGTTCGAGTCCTCTTTTCGGCACCAAACTTTATGATCCACGCCCACCCGGCGTGGATTTTTCAGTTTTACCCCCCGGCTTGGGTCTAGACCACTCTGGTCCCGGAATCTCCTGCTGTACGATGTTTCGCAGGAGATTCCCCCTGTGATCAAGGTGTTGCGTGTCGTTTTCCTCGCTTTAGCCTGTGCGCCGTTGGCCGCGTACACCTGTTCGGCCCAGCAATCCGCTCCGCAGCCGCTGATCGAGATGCCCTACCTCCCTTCCCTCAATCTCACCAGCATGGATCGCACCATCGACCCGTGCGTGAACTTCTACCAGTACGCCTGCGGAGGCTGGAAGAAGCTGAACCCCATCCCTGCCGACCAGGCCACGTGGGATGTCTACGCGAAGCTCGCCAACGCGAATCAGCAGTTTCTCTGGGGCATCCTCGAGCAGGATGCGAAGGCGACCGACCGCACGCCGATCCAGCAGAAGGTTGGCGACTACTTTGAGTCGTGCATGAACAAGCCGGCCATCAACGCCGACGGCGACAAGCCCGTTCAGCCGGAGCTCGCCCGCATCGATGCCCTGACCACCCGCCCCGAACTGTTT
>Ga0302150_10000219_pt1 | contig 24001 bp, 28 predicted proteins | sample I_Bog_N1_2_FD_198635 | JGI IMG/M metagenome (GOLD analysis project Ga0302150, IMG submission 198635) | Peat permafrost microbial communities from Stordalen Mire near Abisko, Sweden - I_Bog_N1_2 | ecosystem: Environmental > Terrestrial > Soil > Wetlands > Peat | place: Sweden: Abisko, Stordalen... | reverse complement strand
ACTCGTCGTGATCAAGTTCGAACGGGACGTACCTCCGTTTGGTCTCGCTTCACCGGTTCACATGCTCGAAGAGACCGATGAGGGCTTCTATCTCGTCGATGCCAACGATGACCACCAGGCTGTTTATGTCCCTCGCAAAGATGTAAAGGAAGTGGGATATTCCGCAACCTCGCGGTAAACCCCGCTCCCATTCCTGCGCGCACGTTGCGCCTAGGGGATTAGCAATCCCACCAAACAGGCCCCCAAAATTCTGGGGGAACCAACCCTCCAGCCCGGACGTATCTCCTCCCGACACCGAAATCCGAGGAGCCCCATGCGTCTATCTGCCGTAATCCCCTACGCCGCCCTGTTAGCCGTTCTGCCTCTCACCGCCCAGAACTTCGCAACCCACCCCTGCACCGACCAGGACCATGGCAGCATGATCGCCCACTGGCTCAACGGCGAGCAGGCCTGCGAAGTCCGTACCACCACCTTCCCCCTCGTTAACGGACACCTCAACGTCAATGGCACAAACGGAGGCATCGAGGTCATCGGCCAGGACCGCAACGACATCGCCCTCGAAGCCCAGGTCAGCGTCCGTGCTGGCAGCCAATCCGAGGCCACCTCCATCCTCCATGAAATATCCATTGAAACCGGAGGCACCGTCGAAGCCCACGGCCCGCACCTCTCCGGCAACCGCAACTGGTCCGTTGGCTACAAGCTCCTCGTCCCGCACCAGCTCGCCGGCAAGTTCCACACTATGAACGGTGGCCTCGAGCTCTCCGGAATCAGCGGTCACATCGACGGCGAAACCACCAACGGCGGTCTTCATATCGAAAACCTCGCCGGCGACGTCCACGTCACCACCACCAACGGTGGCATCAAGGCCATCCTCGCCGGCAACACCTGGCAGGGAAGTGGCCTCACCGCCAGCACCACCAACGGCGGAATCAGTGTCAAGCTCCCCTCCAGCTACTCTGCCCACCTCGTCGCCAACACCACCAATGGAGGAACCTCCCTCAACCTCCCCAACGCCGACCAGAACGGCGTCCATCGCCGCTCCATCGATACGAACCTCGGCTCCGGTGGCCCCACCCTCAGCTTCGAGACCACCAACGGCGGCGTCTCGATCGACTAATTGATTTTTCCTGCGGCAGCTCGCACGGTGTGCCGTCGTGACGACCTGCCAGATTCCAAGCGACAGGGAGAGCAGCACGCTTCCTCCGCCCCCTCGAAACAGTTTCGGTCCGCCAGAATTCAGGTGGAGTGCAAATTCGTGGATCGAGGGGGTGAATTTTTCTCCGGACACTCTTTGCTGTCCCACTGTTTGCTATCCCACTGTCGCTTCAAACCCATGAAGCAGCTCCCCATCCTCACGACAAAGCGCACACCAAAAATCCCTCGTCTCTCGACCGCCGCGCCCAAAACCTCTCGTCTCTCGGCGGAAGCGCGCAGCAAGACCCTCGTCTCTCGACGGAAGCGCCAGCAAGATTCATCGTCATCTCGACCGAAGCGCGCAGCGCGAAGTGGAGAGACCCCTGTATTCCTGCTCGCCACCACCTCTAGCGTCAGCGGCAGCCCAAGCTCCGTCATGCCAAGCTCCGTCAAATAAACTTCCCTCTCCCCCGCACAACCCTCCCCCAATTCCTCTACTCTGACTACTTGTCACCCCAACCCCAGGAGTTACGATGAACAGCTACAGCTCCAATCACATCCAGGGCCTCAACGTCTCCAGCCACACCCTCCTCGTCTGGATCCTCATCGGCCTCGTCGCCGGCTACATTACCGGCCGGCTCATGCGCGGAGCTGGCTTCGGTCCCCTCATGGATATCGTCGTCGGCATCCTCGGAGCCCTCATCGGAGGCTTCCTGATGACCCACCTCGGCTATGCCGGCTCCGACGGCTTCTTCTACACCGTCTTCGTCGCCGTCATCGGAGCCGTCATCCTCACCTTCCTTATCCGACTCGTCACCGGCGGCCGATCCCGACTCTAATCCGTTGAGTGCTTCCCAAAACCATGCTGAACAAGCCCCTTTGCAGCAAAAAACGTGGCTGGGGCATACACAAAACCAACGGACTCCCGTGCTCTCTTGCGTTGGCACCCTCATTCGCCAAAAAAAATTCTGCCCCCTTCTGCCCACAGAGCTATACTCAATGTCGCGGTACGAAGTACCCGCCCGAGGTCTCTCCCATGAAGAAGCTACTTGCCGTCTCCATTGTAAGTCTTTCATTCTTATCAGTTAGCGCGATGGCAGAAACCTTCCATGGCGTCGTCTCTGACTCCATGTGCGCCCATAACGACATTGCCAAAGCCTCGACATCCGGCCACGCCGAATGCGCCAAGAAGTGCATCGGCATGGGCTCCCCCGCCGTTCTCATCGTTGGCACAAAGATCTTCAAAGTCTCTAACCCAGAGAAACTAAACGCTTTCGCAGGCAAAAGCGTCACGGTCGACGGCAAAGTAGCTGGCGACACCATCACGGTAGCCTCCGTAAAATAAACCGGATCAGTCCTGCCGCGCCAGCGGCAGGGCCACCGTCTTCCCCGTCTGCGCCGACCTCCGCGCAGCGTCGAGAATCTCTGTCACCGTGACATTCGTCTTCAACGAAGACAAGCTATCCCCCTCATCCAATCCCCCCAACACAGCTTCCAGGTAATGCAGCGGATCATCATACGGAGCCGCTGGCGGACGAGCATCTTCTTTCGTTTCAGTACGATCCCCTTTGCGCCGAACCACGATCCCTTTGCCATCGAGTGTCTTGGCATATCCCGTCCGCCCATACACATCCATCTGTTTCACCGCAAACGGCCAGTCCCAGGAAGCTTCCACAATCACCACCGCGCTCTTGTACTTCAGCAAGATATCCGCCTCATCATCCACCAGCGGATAAAGCTCCGGCTGCAACCGCCGCGTCACCGCACTTACACTCAGCGGAGCCTCCCCCTTCATCATTGTCGTCACCAGATCCGGCCCATAACAGCCAAAATCCGTCAGCGCGCCGTCGCCATCCAGCTTGGGATCGATCAGCCACTTCCCAAACTCCGGCTGCACCCCGATCTTCAACGGCCCCTCATGTCCATCCCTCGCGACTACTTTGACCACATCGCCTAAGTCGCCATCTGCCAATAGCTTGCTAGCCTCCGCATTGCTTCCGTACCAGCTCGTCTCGTAGTCCACGAGCACATGAATCTTCCCTCGTTTGGCGGCACGCTCCATCGCCAAGGCATCGTCATATTTGAACGCCAGGGGCTTCTCCATCATCACGTTTACCCCCAGATCGGCGCATTCCTCCACAATCTGCCGATGGTCAGCGGGCGACGTAAACACCAGCACCGCCTTCGGATGCGCCTTCGCGGCCATCTCCGCAATGCTTTTAAAGTGCAGCGAGGGAGAAAGATGAAATTCCTTCGCATACTTCTCAAATAACGCGTCGTCAGGCTCGACGATTCCCACCAGTTCTACATCCGGCCGCTTCAAAATCGACCCCGCTGGCGTCATCGCGCCTCCCGCAAAAAACGCCGCCACGTGCCCATGCACCAGCCCAACTATTCCCACCTTTAGCGGTCCCTCGGCCGATGCCGATCCAATACCCAAGCCAAACAGCACGCCCAACGCCAACACCACAAGCTTCTTCATTCCTCACCTCATCCGATGAACCATCGCAAAACGACAATGCGCTCATCCTATCAATAACCTCTTCCCGTCGCCCAGCCGCATTGGAGTGAACGACAATGCTCACATTGCGCCCGTTCTGGTATCTTGCGCAGCGGGTGGAGTTAGAGGTTTCAAGGATAGGCCAAATCTGCCGATCTGTTCCGTGTGCCAACTCCTGTCACTCTTCGGAACTTTGCCCGTCTAACCACTTGAATTCGACTAGGATAGTCTTCGGGTGCCACTAGCCACCAAGGAGCCAGATTGAAGACCGGTTTTCGCACCCTCGCACTGTTTTGCTTTGTACTCGTTGCTTGCTCCCTGGTCCACGCGCAGGCCGTCCCCACTGCCGACAAACCCGTCGGTTTCTCCGCCTTCGCGGGAGCCACCGGCACGTACACCGGGCTCGATGGAGGCCGAAATCTCGGTATTACGGCGGGTGGCGATATCGGCATCAGGCCCTATCGCTTCTTCTATCCCTCCGTAGAAGTCCGTGGGACTTACCCCATGGACAAAGGGAAAGTAGACTCCCAGGAAAACATCCTCTTCGGCGTTAAGGCGGAGCGCTATTACGGAAAATTTCGCCCCTATGTCGACATTTTCTACGGCCGCGGCAAGATTGACTACGAAAATGGCGGCCACGCTAACCCCGCCGGCACGCTGCTTTATCTCGACTCCATCTCCAACGTCTACGCCGCAGGCGGTGGCGTAGACTATACCCTCACTGACCACTTCGCTCTCAAGCTTGACGGCCTGTTTCAACACTACGGCACGCCCGTCACTGCCAGCGGCAGCATCTACGCTAAGGCATTAACCCTCGGTGTCGTCTATCGCTTCGGGTCCCTGTATCCGAACAAAGCCAAACTTCACTAGAGCGAGTTCAGTGAAATGTGGCGCGGGGATAGACCCTAAGGGAGCGTTTTCGCAGTAAATAGGCCACGGACGCCCTCTCTCCGATTCCGCAGCAGAGGAAGACTTTTTCTAGTAGTGCTGCACCACCTCGCGATGCCGCTCCAGCCACCAGCATGGATCGCTGCCTTCCTGCGGATAAATTGACTTCGTGCATGGCATCGCCACGGTCCCATTGGCGTAATAGTCTTCCTTCCCACCCTTCAGACCTGCCACGGTGTACATGTCCACCGTCACCGACCCCATGCCTCCCCCAGAGGCTAGACGCACGCGCCAGACGGCGAAGTCCACTACATACAGCAGTGCCGCGCCAAGCAACAGAATCCCAACCGCTCGCATCAGCATCTTGAATGCGTATTGTTCAATTACAAAATTCTCCGCCATAGGTTCCTCGCGCTCTCGCAGACTAGCAGAGCAGCCCCCCGAAGGTCCTCAAATTCCTCCGCTCTTGAAGTCCAGCCTATAGGCGCAAGTCCTATTCCTTTCGCGCACCATCTCATCCTAGGTATCTGTCTATGGGAAAATAGTGAGTAGGTAACCTATCATCGTGTCGAAACAATCCGCGTCGCTCCTTGCTGCAACTGTAATCTTTGCAGGTTTCACTCTTGCAGCTCCCCTCGGAGCACAGCAGCAGTCCGTCATGGCAGCTAACAATCTGGTCATACTGCCCAATGCTCCCACTCCTCTGCTCCCCGACAACTCCTCCAGCACTTCCTCCAGCAGCGTTACCTTCTCAAGCTCCTCAGACCCCGAGTCGCAGCAACAAGCAACCACCCCACCTCCCGATCAGCAGCAGACCACCGCGCCACCGGCCGATGAAACACCCGAGCAGCGCAAAGCGCGTGCAGACGCAGAGCTCAAGCTGGAAGAGAAGCAGCGCATGGCTGGCGTGATCCCCAACTTCAACACTGTCAACAATGGCAAGGCAGAGCCGATTACATCAGGCCAGAAGTTCCATCTCTTCTTCAAGGGTGCGTTTGATCCCTACCAGTTCCTACTAGCCGGCATCGACGCCGGCATCGGTCAAGCTGAAAACAGTAACCCCGGCTATAACCAAGGCTTCGCCGGCTATGCCCGCCGTTACGGCGCCAACTATGGGGATAACTTCAGCGGCAACTTCTTCGGCAATGCTGTGCTGCCGTCTCTTCTCCACCAGGATCCACGCTACTTCCGCCTCGGCCACGGATCGGTTCTCCATCGCACCCTGTATTCCATCTCAACCTCGATCCGCACCCGCGGCGACAACGGCAAGTGGCAGCCCGCCTATTCCAACCTTACGGGCAATCTCATAGGCGCCTCGATCTCGAACCTGTATTACCCCGACGGTGATCGTGGCCTCTACCCCACCCTTCGGCGTGGCCTCAGCATCACTTACCAGGGCACCATCGGCGGCCTGCTGCAAGAGTTCTATCCCGACGCGGTTCAGAAGTACAAAAACCACAAAGCCCGAAAGGCGGCAGCCGCCTCAGCAGCTGACACCACCACCACCGCTCACCAGCTTTGAAGGCTCGTTCTTTTCTTTATGCTCTCTGGGAATCTGTTGCTTGCTCGCGAGTCTGGGATGCACCCTAACCCGCCCTACAAGTTGAACAGCTCGCGTAGCCGCTTGGTCTGCGACCGGCTGACGGGCACCTCCGTCTGCTTGCGATCATCCATCCGCAGCTGGTAGCTCGACTTGAACCACGGCACCACCTCGCGTATGTGCTGAATGTTCACGACGAACGACCGATGCACTCTCCAGAACTGTTCTGGATCCAGCTGGTCCATCAACTCCTCCAGCGTCCTGCAATTTGAGTCGCCCTCCAGCGCCTTCGTCACCACTGAAATCCGCCCCTCGTCGATCGTGGCGAAACACAGGTCCTTCTGGTCTACCAACAACAGACGGCTTTGAGCTCGCACAACGACCTTGCCTGATCTTCCCAGCCCGGCCAGGCCCAGCGGCGCAACTCCCGCCGGCGCGATTCCATTGCCAATCGCTGTCCGCTCTTCCACCATCCGCAAAAGCGCATCCAGCTTGGCCTCGGCCCCCGCCACCCGACTCGCCACGCGCCCATCTCCAACTGCAGCACTTCCGTTCGAGCCGCCCTGACTCTCCGCCCCTATCTCCGTCGCGCTGTTGACTCGCTCCCGAACTTTTTCCAGCGTACGGTTCACCCGCTTGCTGTCGAATGGCTTCAGAAGATAATCCACCGCGTTCACTTCGAAGGCCTTCACCGCATACTGGTCAAACGCAGTCGCAAACACCACCTGCGGCAGCTTCAGCTTCTTGTCCTGTGCCAGCACCTTCTTCAGCACCGCAAACCCGTCCAGCCCCGGCATCCGTACATCCAGAAAAATGACATCCGGTTTATGCGTCCGAATCAAATCAACGGCCTCGATGCCGTTTGTCCCCTGTGCCAATACCGACACATCTCCAGCAGCATCCAGTAGGTACTGAAGCTCCTGCCGAGCCAGCGGCTCATCATCGATAATCAGGGCCGTAAGCGTAGTTGTCATAACTGCGAATAGTGTACGCGCCGAGCACCAGGCACAGAGCAGACCGGCGTCTCTACGCTCTATCCCTTACTGTCTGTCCCTGCATTAATCGCTATAAACCCGTAGCCGCGCAGGAGCCCCATCCTGCGCCAGGTCATGTCCGCAGCAGGTGCAGAATGCATCGGTAAGCTTGACTCCGCGATGGCACTCGCGGCACACCGGCGCCATCTGGAACTGGCACTGCGGGCAGTAGTGGTAACTCGCCGCAAGCGTCGTCGAGCAGTTCGGGCACTGCGACAACACCGGCTGCCGCAGCAGAAAGTACACCACCGCGCCAATCCCGCCCGGCAGCAGCACGCACACCAGCATCCACAATCCGGCAGACATCCCCCGCCGCCTCACATCCCGGCTCACATACCCCAGCAGCAGCGCATAGCTCGCCACCAGCGACCCCCACGCATACCCCATCATCAGCCGCAGCGGTAGCAGCTCATGCTTATGGTGCGGCATTACTATGTGGAAGATGTACTGCATCCCGGCGAACAACACCACAGCCAACACCATCGACCAGCGCGGAATCATCCGCAGTTCTTCATCTCCCGCCGTCGCTGCATCCTTCGCACTCGATCCTGTCCCCATCCACTTAGGCATCATCGCTATGCCTCGCTATCCGAGCGCGTGCGTGCCCGCTTGAACCACACCATCCCAAGGATTGCGGCCGTCACCGGCAGCGACCAAAGTAGCAGAATCATCAACTGGTCGCTCGCGTCCGGCACCCCGTTCGGCGTCAAGTCGTAGCCATCCAGCATCCGCCAGATTGCATAACAGATCGCCACCATCAGCGTTGAAGAAATCATTAGCGGAACCCACAGGCTCCGTGACTTGCTCTTCCGTTCCCGCATCGTGAGCGCCTGTTCGCGCACCACGCGATGTGCCCGGTTCACCACGCGACTCCGCGCTCCGTTCCCCGACCCCGCGTTCCGAAATGCAGCCGCTACCTCGGGTTCCTGATCTCTCGGATGAAGTGGGCTCACGATTTCACCTCCACTTTTCCGTGGTCGCTCCCCGCGTAGTCGTTCCCGGCATAATCGTCCCTGCCAATACCCGCACGCAGTTTCAATAACTCCGGCTTCAGCGCAGCCAGCCCACGATACAGCCGAGACTTCACGGTTGACAACGGAGCACGCGTGACCGTCGCGATCTCCTCCAGCGACATCTCTTCATGGAACCGAAGCGTGAGCACCTCGCGATACGCCGGGTCGAGCGTCAGCAAGACAGTCGCCACCTCCGATGCATTCTCGCGATACTGAAATTGCTCCAGTGGCGATGGACCTTCCTGCACAATCTCAAACGGCCGAGCGTCTGAATCCTCGCTACCCTCGCGCATCTCATCCAGCGACGCCATCGTCCGCTTGCGTGAAAGATCGATCACCAGGTTGCGTGCAATCGTGAAAATCCATGTGTCGAAGCGAGCCTTCCCGTTGTACTGCGAACCCCTCCGCAGCACCCGTATCCAGACCTCCTGGAACAGGTCCTCCGCCACCTCGCGCTTGCTGGTCAGAAACATCAGGTAGCGCATCAGCCGATGCTGATAGGTCTCAATCAGCTGGTCGAGTAACTCTGGATCCTGCCGCTTCAAGCCGCGCGCGATCGCCGCGTTCTCGCGCTCCACCTGCTTTGCCGCCTCGGCTGTCAGTACTGTGGGAGTTCTCACGCTCATATGGACGCTGGTTTGTTGCGGAAAGTCTCGGGAATGCAGCCTATATTCTACGTCCGGTCGCCCTTTTCGGCGAAAAAAGTATCTCAGGCGACGATGTCCCCATCCGTCGGTGCGAGTGCAAAACTTCTCCCGTAACCCCGGGTTAAAAATTAGGGGACTGTGTCGAATTATCCAAACAATTTCACCCAAAACGCATCCCACACACCGGGGGCTCTACGCATAGTGGGCCAACGCCCCTTACAATGGGTAAACCATGAGTCTAATATTTCCTTCATTCCTGCTCTTAATGCTCGTGGCGCTCTACTTCTACCTTTGGCGCTCCAGCCAAGCCGCGATCAAATACGCCCGTGAGTATCAAACTCGCGGAGGCCTCCTGATCGACGTGCGTAGCCCCGCTGAATACAAGTCAGGCCATCTCCCCAAGGCCATCAATTTGCCGCTCAATGAGCTAGATGCGTACGTTCCCCGCCTTGCCCAGGATAAAGACCAGATTCTCCTTCTGCACTGCAAGACTGGCCTTCGCTCGGAGCTCGCTGCCCAGCGCCTAAGGCGCCAGGGTTATGCTAATGCCTTCAATCTAGGCTCGTACGGCCGCGCCGCCCGCCTTCTCCTTCGCCGGGAACAAGCGCCTGTCAGTCCTCGTCCCTAACTCTGCCTTTCAAAGCCGATTACACTGAAGGCATGGATGTTTTGTACGGCCTGCACCCGGTTGAAGAGGCCCTCCGTGCCGGCACTCGACCCCTCGACCACCTCAGCGTAGCGCGCGAGCGAGAAGCCCGCCGCGATCCCCGCATGGAATCCGTCCTCAAGCTAGCCCGCGCAAAGGGCATCCGCATCAGCACCGAGCCCCGCGACCAACTCACCCGCCACTGCAAAACTGACGCCCACCAGGGAATCGTCGCCTTCGTCCGCGAACGCAAGTTTCTGGCCCTCGAAGACCTGATTACCGCCCCAAATGGGCCCTCCGGCTCTAAGTTCATCCTCGCCCTCGACGGCGTGGAAGACCCACACAATCTCGGCGCTCTCCTGCGTTCGGCCGACGGCTCCGGCATCGACGGCGTCGTCCTTCCCGAGCGCCGCTCGGCTCCCCTCAGCGCGGTTACCGCAAAATCCTCTGCCGGAGCCAGCGAGCACGTCCGCATCGCCCAGGTAGTTAACATCACCCGCGCCCTCGAGACCATGAAGAAGCAGCACATCTGGATCGTCGGCCTCGACGAGCGGGGTACCCCCGACTACACGGACTTCGACTTTCGCCAGGACGTCTGCCTGGTCCTCGGCAGCGAGGGTTCCGGACTCCATGATCTGGTCAAGCGCACCTGCGACCACCTCCTTCGCATCCCCATGGCGGGTAGCGTCAGCTCGCTCAATGTCTCGGTTGCGGGTGCCGTAGTTATGTACGAAGCCATGCGCCAGCGCCGAGCTGGTCGCAGTACCCAACGACCCTCGCAGGAGTCTAACCCCCCAAAGCCGCGCAAAGGCCTAGGTTCCTAAGCCCCAGCCGTTGCGCATCACAAACCTCCGTCATCGCGACCGAGGCGAGGCGTAGTGGAAAGACTCCTGTATTGCTGTTGCTCTTGTCTTTCTGGCGGTCATTCCGCAGCGCAGCGAGGAATCTGCGTTTAGGGCGGTAGATCCGCCCAGATCTTGTCCTTGCTTTTTTTCTGTTCCCTTTGGGAAACTGATTTTTACTGCATCACCGGAGCCTCCACCCCTTGCAATTCAAAAAAACAATGCGCCTCCCTCTCGCCCTTCTCCTCGCGAGTGTGGCCGCGCGAGCTCAAACCCCCACCAGCCCAACGCCTCCAACAACCCCGCAGGGCCAGGTCCTCTTCCAAAGTCACGGTACTCCACCAACCACGCCAGACGACGACACCCCTCCACGGCCGGAAGCCGTGACTCCAGACCAGACTCCCACCGGCCCCGTTCTCACCGATGAGCAGCGCTCCGGCCTCTTCTTCACCGCCTACGATCTCGACGCCCGTCTCGTGCCCGCCACCGGCCATCTCGCCATGCGCGCCCAGTTCACCCTGCGCAACACCAGCGGCCAACCGCTCTCCCGCATCGCACTGCAAATCTCCTCCACCCTCCACTGGGATGCCGCCAGCCTTATCGCCTCCACCGGCAGCACCCCCCTCCCCCTCATCCAGCACATCATCGACACCGATGCCGACCACAGCGGCAAGTCCTCTGAAGCCATCCTCGATCTTCCCGCGCCCCTCGCTCCCGGCGCCACCCTCACCCTCGATACCCTCTACTCCGGCAACCTCTCCGCCAGCACCTCCCGCCTAGAGCGCCTAGGTGCGTCGCCCTCGCAGGCCCTTGCCACCGACTGGGACGGCATCGGCAGCGCTGCACCCGACAGCTCGAGCAGCAGTTCCGGCAGCTCCGACGACACCTCCCCTCAATCCTCCGAGCTCCGCGTAGCTCTCCGCGGTTTCGGCAATGTTCTCTGGTATCCAACAGCATCCCCACAACTCTTCCTTGGCGATGGGGCCAAGCTCTTCCAGGCCATTGGCCAGCAGCGCTCTGCCGAACGCTCCGCCACCATTCACCTTCGCCTTGCAGTCGAGTATCGCGGAGTCCCACCCGTTGCCGCCTACTTCTGCAGCCTCCGACAGCCCCTCGTCGCTCATCCCGACGATCCCTCTGCTCCCTCAGGCCACGGCATCGCTACGGCCGATTTCCCCTCGCGCGCCCTTGGCTTCCGTCAGCCCAGTCTCTTCGTCGTCCAGCAGCCTGAAATCTCCGCCGCGCCCCTCCCCGAAGTCCTCTCAAGCTCGTCAGGGTCGCAAACGACCGAAGCCTCAGCCACCGGTCCCAACATGCTCTCTATTGAGACCACGGACACTGCCTCCATCCCCCATCTCACGGCCTCCGCCGAGCGGCTTGCACCGCTCCTTCAAGCCTGGCTCGGCTCCAAACCCCTTACGCCGCTCACCATCCTCGACAATCCCGGAGACCCCTTCGAAGACGATGCTCTACTCGTAGCCCCTGTCGACAAGCTAGCCTCCACCAGCTCCAGTACGGCTCTGGCCCACTCCCTCACGCACGCCTGGATTCACACGGGCCAGCCCTGGTTCGACGAAGGCCTCGCCCAGTTCATGAGCCTTCTCTGGGTCGAGCAAGATCAGGGGCGCCCTGCCGCCATCCTCGCTCTCAACAACCTCATGCAGCCGCTCAACATCGCTGAAGTTGGCTTCGATTCTGCGCAGGCAGCCGACGCCGCCTCTGCTCCCGTCGGCCAGCCCCTCGTCTCCGCCACCGACGAGCTCTACTATCGCCGCAAAGCTGCGGCCGTCTGGTGGATGCTCCGCAATATCGCCGGCGATAAGCCCCTCCAGCAAGCCCTCACCGAATGGCGCGACCAGCCCTTCACCTCCGACGATCCCACCGTCCAGGCTATCGGCTTCGAAAAGCTCCTTGAGAAGACCAGCGGCAAGGATCTCGGCTGGTTCTTCTCCGACTGGATCCTTCGCGACCGCGGCCTTCCCGACCTCTCCATTGTCGACGTCGAACCCCGCATCCTTCCCGCCGGAAAAGGTCACGACTCCGGCTGGCTCGTCTCCGTCACCGTCCATAACGACGGCGCCCCCGCTGTCGATGTCCCCCTCAATGTTCTCTCCGGAGCCTTCACCACCAACACCCGCATCCACATCGCCGGCTTCTCCAACGCCACCACCCGCGTCATCGTGAACTCCCCACCCACAGAGGTCATCCTCAACGACGGCAGCACCCCCGAAGTCCGCACCGCCACTCATACCCGCGAGGTAGTCCTCCAGTCTGCGGCCCCCACTCCGTAGCTCGCGACACAGATCGAAGGGGCCTGGCTGACGCAACTCCTCCGATTACCGCATCCGCTTTCTAGGAGTCGGCGGTGCACTCGCCGTGCATGTCTGCCCCCCACCCCAAACCCGCGTACAGGTCGCATCCACCTTGATCACCCTAACCGCTGCGCCCTCGACCTTCACTGCCGGGCCCACCAAATAATCCAGCCCATCTCCTAGCGGAGGCGCCAACGAACGCAGCGCCTGCAGCTGTCCCTCCGTCGCCGATCCCGCCAAATGTAGCGTATAGCCAGACCTCGTAGCCACTCCGCTCAGCGTGAGCGACGGAACCCTTCCCGGAGCAGTCAAATTCATCGGCGCCAATATAAGCCCCGCATCGCTGCTATTCGTCGTCAACGTAACAGGATGCTCCAGGTATTGACTCTCCGTGCCTGTCCACGGCAGCAATCCGACAATCTCCCCATGAAACTCACCGTCCCATTGCGCCGGCTGCCCCCGTCGTGCGCTCGCAAACAGCACGCTGCCGGCGACCATCCCGCCCGGTCGCTCGCCTGCGGGAATCCGCTGTGAAAACAGCCGCGCCCAATCCAGCAGCCACGCGTCTGGAACATTTGTCATCCCCACCCGCAACCCCGCGGCCTGCTGCACGGACAGGTCAGATAAATCCACCCGGTCGGCCACTGCTACCACCCTTCCCGTGGTCTTCGCTCCGTCGGCTATCGGCGTCTTCACCGAGCAATCCGGATCCGTCACCAGTGCCGTCGTCACATCCAGTGTTCCGCGGCATTCCGTCTGCACATCCATTGTTTGCGTCGGCACAAAATCCGCGCGCCGAAGTTCCTCCATGTGAATCGTCGAGGTCAACTTCGCCGCATCCAGCTCCCCCACCAGCGTCGCCTCGACGCTAAGGTTCCCCCTCCACCCCGCGTCCGTGCCGGTCACTAATTTGCTCGCCTCTCCCATGGGAGCCCCGGTCCAACTTGCCGTCAAATCGACCGGAACCTCTGCCATCGTTGCCGCACGTTTCAGCGAGCCTTCCAGTTTCACCGTCCCCGGATCGGAGATATTCGTGTCCGTCCGCATCGGCGTCCCTTTCGCCCGTACCCTCCACTCCTGTGGCGACGTCAGCCACAGCGCAAAGTCCGCGTCTGTAAGCGAGAACGGCTTCTTCTCCTCGCCCAGCTTCACATTCACCCTCGCGCCGGTCGCCTCGATATACGGAAACCTTGGTTCCGGTCCCGCTTTCCGCTGCGCTGTAGGAGCCGTGCTCACGCTCGCCGCATGCATTAGCAGACTTTGCACATTCCACTCGCCCGCAGCATTCCGAACCAGGTTCAAGCTTGGCTGCTCAAACGTCATCGACGAAAACTCTACATGTCGCCGCCACAGCGAGCTCGGTCGCAGCGTCACATCCACCACATTCGCGCGGATAATCGGCTCTGCACCAAACGCCGGATCCTCACTCACCACAAAATTCTGCAGCGTAAACCCCGGCATCGGTAGCAAATGCAGCGTCACATTATCCAACTGCACCGGCCTTCCCAGGCTTGCGCTGATGCTGGTTGCAATCCTTCGCTTCAGCCGGTTCACGTTGATCAGCGGAGGCGTCAGCAACAGCAGAAGCAACGCGACTACAACGCACGCCGTTATCACCCACCGGCGCCGCCTTCGCGGGCGTTCGATCCCCGCTCCCTCATCTGTACGTTCTATGCTCAAGTCGCCCGCAGCTTCAATCCAACCGTCTACGCTCTAATGTCTACTGTTTGCCCTACCGAATCACGTGCAGCGTCCGCTTCCATCTCGTGTCTGAGAAGATGTGCGTCACAATGTGGAATATGAACCCGATCCGGTCGCCAATCGACGTCTTGTTCTCCTGGTCCGCCGGAGTCTGGAATGACCAATAGACAAACAAAGGCCGGCCAAGAATATTCTGCTGCGGCACAAACCCCCAGTACCGTCCGTCCAGACTCTTGGTCCGGTTGTCGCCCATCGCAAACACGTATCCGGGAGGAACCACCAGGTCGTCGCCCTGGATATGCTCCGGCAACTCCTCCCGCCAGACCTCCGTTACCTGTTCATCGGGGGAAGGCGTCACCGACGGAAAGTCATCGCGGTACGGCTGGTACGAATCCTGCGGGTTTCCATCGTCGCTCGGCTGGATCGCATAGGGCTCGCTCTGCGCCACGCCATTCAGATATACGACACCATGCCGCAAATGAATGTGGTCTCCCGGAATCCCAATCGTCCGCTTCACCAAGATCAAATCCGGCGACTCAGGATTCGGCTTCATGAACACAATAATGTCGCCTCGCCGGACCGCCCGATAATGCACAAACGGCGCCCACTTCGTCGGCGGTGCCAGCGTAATCCGATCCACCACCACATGATCGCCAATCAGCAGCGTGTTCAACATCGATCCCGAAGGAATCTCAAAGTTCTGAAAGATGAACCCAAACACGAACAGGCCAATCGCCAGGATCGTGCAAATGGAAGCCAGCGCCTCGGCCGGTGTCTCCGCCGGCTCATCTTTCATCCTGGCCGGGGCCGAACGTCCAGCAATGGCGCTCTCCGCCTGCAATGGTCTCTCGATGCTCAACGAAACGTCTCCTAACGGGGTGAAGGCCTGCTCTGCCAATTCTTCGTAGCCTGCTGTTCCGGAGTAGCAGAGCATAGAGCCTCCGGAACAGCCGCGACCCTGATTGGCTTCAGCCCTGGGGTATTATTCCCAGTTAGCGGCCTTTCCAGTGTACCCCGCCAGCCTTTTCTATCCTCTATACCTGATCTACCGCGTCACATGCATCGTCCGGTGCCACCGCGTCCCATCAAAGAAGTGCGTTGCCTCATGCACCATAAATTTCAGTTTATCCGCGGTCGTAGTCTTGTCCATTTGATCGTCCGGAGTCTTGAACGACCAATACACAAACAGCGGCCGCCCCAGGATGTTCTGTTGCGGCACGAACCCCCAGAAGCGTCCGTCCAGGCTGTTCGCGCGGTTGTCTCCCATCGCGAATACCATCCCCGGAGGCACCACCAGGTCATCGCCCTGGATGTACTTCGGTAGCTCATCTGCCCAATCCTCCATCCGGTTGTCGATTCCCACCGACTCTGCGCAAGCCTTGTCCTGACAATTCCCGCGGGTCTCCAGGTCATCGGTGGCAGATCTTCGTAGTCCTGCTACATCAGAAGGGAAGTCATCCCGGTAGGGAATGAGGCTGTCCTCACTTGGCTGGATCGCATAGGGCTCATTTTGCGCCACGCCATTCAGGTACACCACTCCTTTGCGCAGATGAATCCGGTCCCCCGGAATCCCAATCGCCCGCTTCACCAGGATCATGTCCGGAACCTCTGTATGAGGCTTCATGAAGACGATAATATCGCCCCGCTCCACAGGTCGATAATGCACAAACGGAGCCCACTTTGAGCCCGGAGCCAGCGTTGTCCGATCAACCACTAGGTGATCTCCCACAAGCAGCGTGGGCACCATCGAGGGCGACGGAATCTCGAAGTTTTGAAACATGAACCCGATCACAAACAAATAGACCGCCAACATCACGCAAAGCGAAGCGACAGCCTCCAGCGGAGTCTCCGACACCTGCTCCTTTGCCACCCCACCAGCTGAGCCCGAAGTCTTCCCCGTGCCTGTTCGTCTCACCCGCACCGCTTGCGCAGAACTCAAAAGAACCTCCATCAAACCCAAATCGGCTAGCCAATCCAGCAACTCACCAGCCGAAAATGTTCTGCCAGTGTATCCCGGCCCGCAATCTTAGGATCTCAACGCAGAACTCTCCAGCTATGCACGCCGGTCCGCAATACATCTCGAACCCGCTTACCCACCGAGTTTCCCCGGATATCCTCGGCAGCCGGAATCGTAAAGTACACCAGTAGCGGCCGTCCCACAATCGCACTCCGAGGAACAAATCCCCAATAGCGGCTGTCCTCGCTGTCATTTCGGTTGTCGCCCAGCACAAAATAGGAGTCAGCCGGCACTATCACGTCACGATCCACCACTGAACCCCGCAGCTGGATCCACCAGCGCAGATCCACATTGGGGTCTGCCTCCAGCAGGGAAGGGAAGTCATCCCGAAACCCGTTCGGACGGCTGGGTGAGTAGAACGCATAGGGCTCTTCCAGCACCTCGCCATTCACCAGCACTTGGCCCCCGCGCATCCGTATCCGGTCCCCCGGCAGCCCGACCACCCGCTTTACCAGGCGCAGCCATGGTTCCACTGGATAATGAAACACCACAAGGTCCCCACGCTTCACCCGCGCTGGAGGCAACAGCAGCCGGTCCAACTCACTCCCTGGCGCATACGACTGCTTGTCCACCAAAAGAAAATCTCCCACCCTCAGCGTCGGCTCCATCGATCCCGACGGAATCCGGAATGGCTGCATGACGAACGTCACAAGAAACGCCGCGAAGATGATGATTTCCAGGATCGACTTCAGTGTTGTCAGTAAGCCATCCTGCTCCACCGTCGCAATCCGGCCGGAACTCAACGCGCCACGACCTCAGCAACCGCGTTCCAGTGCAGCAGGGCCAGCTCTGCTGCCCGCTGCTGCGCCTCCTTCTTGCTCGATCCATTCGCCGAGGCCAGCACCCGCTCACCCGCCTCGTTCTCCAGCCGAGCCTCCACCGAAAACGTCCGGTCATGCGGAGGTCCGTTCTGAGCCGTGTCAATGTATCTCAGCTTGCCCGCGCCCTCAGCCTGCACGCGTTCCTGCAGCAGCGTCTTGTGGTCGCGCATTGCTCCTCGTCCGGCGCCCACCGCCAGCGCCGCGCGCATCGCTTCCATCTCCGGTTGCACAAGGTAACGCTCGGCAATGGAGCGCAGCTTCGCCAAGCCCTTCTCGCCCGCGTCGAGATAAACCGCGGCAAGCACCGCCTCCGAAGCGTTGGCCAGCAGTGCAGGCTTGCGTCGACCACCATTCTGTTCGGCACTCTTGCCCATCAGCAACGCGTCCCCGAGCCCCAACTCCACGCCCATATCCGCCATCCGCTTGCGACTCACCAGGTTCGACCGCAGCCGCGTCAACTCGCCCTCGCTGCACTTCGGAAACTCCCGAAACAGCGCCTCCGTCACCACTAGGCCAAGCACCGCATCGCCCAGGAACTCCAGTTGCTCATTGTCTGTTCCCGGCGCATTGCGCTGGTCGCGCTGCTCCGGATGCGCTGGGAGAATCACCGCCGGGACCCCGTGGCGGGCCTCGTACGTGTACGAGCGGTGAGTCAACGCGAGTGTCAGGAGCTCCACCTTCTGAAACCGATGCCCAAGCTTGTCCTCCAGCTCACGCCAATCGGCCCTGACCTTCGGCGCTTCAGCAGTCCGTGCTCGTTTCGTCGTCTGCTTCTTGCGCGCCGTGGTCATCGCCCTTCATCCTTGGATCCCAACTCGCGGGTCCTGACCTCTACTCTACGCGGCGTTCACGGCCTTCCGGTACAGAGGAACCTTAGGTGGAACACGCAGTTAGCCTCCGTCTAGTGGGGACTAGGAGGTTTATACGCGTCCTTTTGCGCCTTACCGGTGGGATCGAAGGTCTGGTCGTCATCGGCCGGCTTCGCCCGCTGCGGCAGAAGGAACGGCCTGGCAATCCCGCTCTCCGCAGCCTGCTTGGTGTCCGGAAGGCTATCCCGCGTCACCAGTGCAGCCTTGTACTCCGCGACCGCCTTCTCCCGGGCGGGAGGATCCATCGTGTCATACAGCCTCCCCAGGTAGATATGACTCCATGCCACCGTGCGCGGGTCCTTGCTCATCGCCAGCGTCTGCTCAAACCCCTTCGAAGCCTTCTCCGGGTCACCGTCCATCAAGTCGATCCGCGCCAGAAGGTAGGTGGCATCGGCATGATCCCCCGCCGGATCCGCAAGCGCCTTCTCCGCGATATCTGCCGCGTCGTCCCTGTCCCCCTTCAGCAGGTCAAGCTCGGCCAGTTCCATGCCCCCCATCTTATGGGGCTGTACCTCCGGCCGAAGCGGATCCGGAGGCACGCTTTTCACAAAGAGAATCTGCTCCGCTGCTCTCTTCTCCCGTTGCACGTCCATGCCATAGATCATCGGCGCCATCTCATCTCGCAGGCCGTCGCCGTTGTGCTGCATATTCGTCAAGCCGAGATAGAAATACCTCGTCAACACCCAGCCCTGCCGCTCGTCCAGCGTCACCAGGCTGTCGCGGGCAACACCTGTCTTCGCGTCGTAAGCAGCCTTCTCCACATCGTAGTTCGCATCCTCTTCCCGAGACCTCGTTCCGCGTAGCTTCTTCGGTGCAGGATCCGGAATCAGGTACATATGTGCCTCAATGGCCTTGATTACGCATTCTGACATCAACGCCACGATGTCGCTCTTGTAGAAAAACTCGAGCGGTGCATCCTGAACAGTCTGAAGCAGCGGTTGCATACGCTCCATCGCCGCACCTCGGCTGTAAACATATGGCTCAACAACGTAATGCAGATAGATATGACGAATCTGCGCCATGCTTACCGGATCGCCAGACGTGCTGTTGTCCGGCGACATGACAATGATGTAGTCCGACCCATACACACGCGCGTTGGTCAGATTTGGCGAGAGCATCGGCTCCAGCAGCACGAGGAATCGTCGGCCATCGAAGGTGCTTACTGGCTGATGCAGGTACAGATTTGTATCCAGAATCATGTCCGTCATCGGATCATGGACTCGTGCAGTCAACGCTTCATATTCCGGACGATGCTTCAGCCAAAGATAGTGAAGTTCAACGTCTTCAGCGAAGGTGCGCAACAGCGGCAGTACATTCACCACCCCAGCTGCCTGCGGAGGCAGTTGTGTCAGATCGACGTTTGGCGTCAGTTCGGGAGGAGGTGACAGGTAGAGCGCTAGCGATACATACTGACCGACATCCAGCCCCATATCATTCAAATGATGCTTGGAGATGTAAGCGCATAGCTTGTCCCGGCTATCGCGCGCAGTCTCTGACGCAGCCAGTGCCGCATTCATATCCGCTCGAACCGAGGCGCGTACTGATGCTGATCTATTCAGGTCAGCATCGTACCCGCAAGCGTTCAGCGCCGCGGCGATCTGGAACAGCGGTTCACTCGTCTCGAGCGTAACGGCCGCGCCGCCTCGCTCGATCTTCGCCACCTGCGGGCGGTTTAATGGATTAACGGTGTCGGCTTGCCGGGTCGCAGGCCCTTGCAGTCGCGCCGGTGTGTTCGAAACCGACGACGAGGAGGAGGAACTTTGCGCCCACGCACTGCCGCAGAGACCCGCCACAACACCCAGCAGCAGAATGCCAGACCCGGACAGACGACTACGCAACGTCTTTTTGAAAACGGATTGCGCCAAAAGGCAAGGACGAAAGATGGGCGAGAGGTTCACGATACTGATTCGACGCACAGCTACAGTTTATGGAAGCCGATAGAGCCTGCGCAATTCCTCCGCTTGGCGTAGCCGGTTATCCCTTCACAGAAACACCCGTATACGTCATCACCACGTGGCCGCGCACCGGAACACCGAAGACGGTTGCAGGAGTGAAAATGCTGCTCAGAAGGTTATTTTCCAACCGGACATTCACCTCTTCGTTCTTCGGACCTTCCAGGATGGTGTATCGATACACACGTCCGCTACTATCGACCATCGCATCCACGACAATGGGCACATCGCGCTGCGTGCTGATCGGCTCCGGCGGAACCTGCGAGTACATGTAGCGCGGGGCCACCAGGTGAGCCATTCGCTGGTCATTCGCCAGAACGGCAATTGGCGCTCCAAATATCCAGCTCAAGGCTCCCGCCAGCACAAGCGTCACCGCAAAACCACCGCTCAGGCGGAGCGCAAGCGGAGCGATCGAACTTCTCCAGAGAAGAAGAGCTCTCCGAAAGAGTGGCAGGTGCGCACCTCTGGCTCGTTCCGAAGCGATCGCCGCCTGCAAACGCGCCTGGAATCTCGCGGGAGGAGATTGCGGACCCAATTCCCCCAACGACCGCTGAACCTGGCGCCAAACATTGAAATCCTCGGCGCAGTCGTCGCAATCCCGCAGGTGACGAGAGATTGATGCCATCTCAACGCCGCTGACGGCTCCGTCCAGGTAGGCAGAGAACTCCGCTCGTATCCCCGAACACTCAGTGACCGGAGTATTCCCGGTTTGCGAGAAGGATCGTTTCGAATTGTGCCGGAGCGATCTCATCGTGTCACCAACCGGGCAGGGTCCGTGTTGCGGGAACCCGAAGCCTTCACCGAGTCTCCGTCCTCGCGTAAGGCCTCCCGCAGCGCAGCGCGGCCCCGCATGAGCCGGCTCTTCACGGTGCCAAGGTGCACATTCAGCATCTCGGCAATCTCTTCATACCCAAACCCTTCAATCTCTCGCAACACAACCACCTCGCGGAACGCCTCTGGGAGAGTACGCAAAGCCGCGACCACTCGTTCCCCAAGCTGCGCATGGGCCACACATTCATATGGAGAGGCATCGCGACCCGCCAGTGCGTCCGCCATACAGAAGGTCTCGCCCTCGTCATTCTCCAGTTGTGCGTCGATGGTCAATTCCTGCCGTTTGTGCCGGCTCCACCAGCGCCGCTGGTTGCTCGCCTCATGCAGAGCGATACGATAAATCCATGTCCGAAGGCTGGCTTCGCCGTGGAAACTCGAGATATTGCGAAAGACCTTAACGAATACTTCCTGCGTTACATCGGCCGCGTCAGCAGGATCGCTCAGGCTGCGCGCCATCAAGGAATAAATGGGATGGCTATATTGAGCCAGCAAAAGGGCGAACGCCTGCTCGGACCCAGCCTTCAATTCCGCGACGAGCTCCTGCTCGTCTGCCCGGATCCCGATCGCACTAGCCAGATCGCTCATTGCTGTCCCCGACTTCGGAGGGAAATCCCGTCCGTGAGTGCTATTAAAGTAGGCGCTGGCTGCATCATCTGTCCAGCATTGGCAGCCGATCCGAAGGCCCGATAAAGGCTTGCCCGCGAGCCTTTATCTCAGAGGTGTGAAATTCGCCGCCTATCCGCCACGTTAGACACCGAATGGCATCACTTTGTTCCGGCTCATTAGTTTGACTTGCTAGCGCGCATCCGCGAGAATAAGAAAGTCCCTCGAATGAGTGGGCCTGTGGCGCAGCTGGGAGCGCGCTTCCATGGCATGGAAGAGGTCATCGGTTCGATCCCGATCAGGTCCACCAATTATTTCAATCATTTAGAAGCACCTCCCTTCCACGACTTTGTCGCATCTTTGTCGCAAATTCCAAAACCACACCACGAACCGGCTTCGCCTTCGTTGGTTCCGCGTGTTCTGCGATCACGCCGGAAACTCTTTCAGAGTTCTCCTGTGCGACTGCAGCGACAAGATTCTCGTTCTCCGAACGCGAATCTCGCGCCGCCGTGCGCGGCTCCTGCGGTGCCGGTCCGTTCGTTCCGTTGCCCATCAACTCGTCATAGATCGAGTTGACGGCGGAGCGAACCTCCGGCTCCAACGACTGCATGTAAACGTCTGTCGTCGTCGAAGCCTTTGTGTGCCGCATGATGCCCTGGATGTCCTTGACATGACCTTTGGTCTTGCCGAGGGTGGCAATCGTGCGGCGGATGACCTGGAACGTCAGCTTCGGCAACTCCAGTTCCTCGGCCAGCTTGTGCAGCACGCGATGGCGATAGTTGCTCGAATCCATCGGACCGCCAAACCGTCCCGGAAACATAAAGGCGTCCGGTGATGTGTCCTTACCTTCCTTCTTCAGTTGGGACCGCCATTCCACGACTTCCTCCGCCAGTACCCTGGCGACCGGAACCTTGGCCATACTTCCTTTGGTCTTGCCATACGGACGAACCTTGCCTTTGTAGACCGTCTCCTGAATATCAAGCACATGTTTCACTTCATCGAAGCAGCGCCACCGCAGCGGGAACAACTCGCTGGGGCGGAGCGCATTCGACATGTCAAGCTTGATCAGAATCCAGTCCCGTAGGCTCAGCTCACCAAGCTTCGCCAAAGCCGCCCGCAGTTGATCCCACGTCAAGGTCGTTTTATCGACCTCGCGGAGGTTCGCTGGAGGCTTGACCATACGCGCAGGGTCTTTCGAGAGGAAGTCCTGATCGACTGCCTCGGCGAAGATGGCCCGCATGTAGGAGCGAATCTGCAAGACTCTGTCCTTGGAATGGGTTTTGGCCAATCGGTTGAGGTGGTTCTGTAGCGTGAACTTGTCGAAGTTCTCCAGGCGGATCGCTTCAAACTCGTCCACGAGATCAGCCTGAATCAAATACTTCTTGACCTTGGCCGTCTCTGCTCTCCAGTCCGCCTCTTTCAATGGCAGATAACGGTTGCGAACAAACCATCCGAAGGTGACGGTTCCATTCCTGACGGTTCCGTCTTCGATGGTCTGTCCGGTGAGTCGGACAATCTCGGTTTCCAACTTCTCTCGCGCCTGGCTCTTGGTCATCTCCGACTTCAGGCCGAGCGCGACGGGAATCGAAGCTGTCTTCTGTTCGTTGGTCTCGGGATCGAGGATGGTACGGCGGAAGTACCCGTACCACTTCTTTCCGCGAATCGAGACCCAGCCCTTTTGATACGACTTGCCCATTTCGTTTCTCAGTTCTGTGGGGGAAACAAGCGGGCATCTTCATTTTACCGCTGTTTCCGCGGGGTTACCGCCGTTTTCTCCGCATGGCAGAGAGGCGCTCGCGCTCGTTCACGAACTCTTCAATCTCGCTGGAACGATAACGAAGAGTCCCGTCACCGATGCGAATAACGGGCAGATAGGGACTTCTCCGCGTCGAGTGATCCCAAACCCAATCGGTACTGACATTGAGCCGATAGGCAACGTCTTCCGCAGTGAGCAGTACCTCCGAAAGGGGCATTTGTCGGACTGTTGCAGCAAGAGCCATACAGCATCTCCCAGCCTTGAGTTGCCGACACCGAGAGATGCCGGGATGTGTATAGCCTGTCGCGGAGAACAAAGCCCGTCCAATATCTCTTATTTATCGGGTCTGATGAGGCGATAGCTGCGAGTGATCGGGTTAACCACAAGACGCCCAGCAAATGCAAGAATAAGTTTGGCCAAACTGCACTATTCCTGTTGCTAAATCCGATACCGCCTGCCAAGATTTCCACAGGGTTCGGAATTGGTCCGCGATATCCCGACTCCGATAAATCGCGCGAATTGCTCTACTTTTTTCTCCCAGGGCAGAGACTATGTACGATTGGGCCGAGCTTCGACACTTCCGGTATCTACTCACCATCCTCGAAAAACAAGGGTTCCGTGCGGCTGCGGAAGAACTCCATACCGTCCAGCCCAATTTGACGATTCAATCTCGACGGTTTCAGGAAAATGCTTCTGTCCGTCTCTACCGGAAGATGAAGAATGGGCGCATCCGTCCAACCGACACCGGAGTCGCTTTCATCCCTATGGCGCGGCTACTACTGGAGACGCGAGATGACATCATCGAGGCGTTGATCGCGATTGACCGCGGACTCATCAACTCCGTGCGACTCGGGTCCGCTACGTTGGTCGATCAGACCCTCTTTCGAACGTTCTG
>Ga0302150_10000209_pt1 | contig 24405 bp, 19 predicted proteins | sample I_Bog_N1_2_FD_198635 | JGI IMG/M metagenome (GOLD analysis project Ga0302150, IMG submission 198635) | Peat permafrost microbial communities from Stordalen Mire near Abisko, Sweden - I_Bog_N1_2 | ecosystem: Environmental > Terrestrial > Soil > Wetlands > Peat | place: Sweden: Abisko, Stordalen... | reverse complement strand
CAGTTCAATCTCCTCATGATCGAGCAGCCGCTCTGGTACGATGACTTCTACTTCCACGCCCAGTTGCAGCGCCGCATCCAGACCCGCATCTGTCTCGACGAGTGCATTCGCAATCGCCGCGACGCCCGCGCAGCCCTCGAACTAGGTAGCGGAAAAATCATCAACATCAAGGTAGGTCGCGTAGGAGGCTTCACCGAAGCCCTCGCCATCCACGACGTAGCCCAGGAGTTCGGCGTACCCGTGTGGTGCGGCGGCATGCTCGAAACCGGCATCGGCCGCGCCCACAACATCGCCCTCTCGTCGCTGCCAAACTTCTCGTTACCCGGTGATGTCTCCGCCTCAAGGCGCTACTGGACCCAGGACATCATCGAGCCCGAAGTGACGGTCAGTCCCACCGGCATCATCACTATCCCCACCACCCCCGGCAACGGCTTCGCCATCCAGCCTGATCGCATCGAGCGCATCACCGTCCGCAGCCGCACTCTTCGTCGCGAGTAACCAGCGAATTACTTCGTCGTCACCGGCATCGCCAGCAGCGTCCGTATCGCATCCTGGTAGGAGAGCAGCGACGGCATCGGATGAAAGTCCCATGACGTAATCACGTTATTTTCCGGATAATTCTTCACCATCAGCACTCTCGCCATCAGGTGCTCGTCAACATGCGAATACACCCAGTGGTCGCCGCCCAGATTGATCTGGTCCAGCGCCAGCGTTCCGCCTGGGTAGATCTTCGCCAAGATCCCAAAACCCATGTTTACCGGACGCAGCACGCGAGCCTCAATGTGCGTTAGGTAGTGCGTCTCCTGATCGACCCACACCCTCCCCTCCAAGCCCGTCAGGCATTCGGCAAACATTGTTGGAGGATGAAACGTTGGATTGGGGCGGAAATCGAGCACCACTTCTCCCTCGAAGCCCTTCCTTTGCGGCTGCCCCGGAGCGTAACTGTAGAGCATCGCCTCCGTCATCAACCCGACCACTTTGACCACGGATTCGCGCATCTCTGCGTCTCTGCGATGATGCTTCAGAAAATCGTCCGGAGAAGCAAGCTCGTCCATCAGGCGCGAGCGCTCGCCCGCGTCCTCGGCCGAAGTAATTGGCTGGCCGTCCTTCTCCACTAACCGCGCCACGTTCCCGTCGCGAGTCACCATCACTTCCCGAGTCGTGTCACCCTTTGCGCCATCTTTACGCTGTCGATACCGCAGCGGCACCTTGTCTGCCGACTCGATCACCTTGATCTCGTTGCGGACCGCGTCTTCCGCCCACGACTGCGCTGTTCCGGTCGGCTCATTCGAGCCCATCACGGTCACCGGAGTCTCAGACCTCGCAGCCGTCTGCGCGCCCGCCGCCACGCCGGCCAATACGCAAACGCCCACGCTCCAAGCCGCCAGGCTTTTCAAACTGGAAATTGATCGAGTTTTCAAGAAGCGTTGCCCCAGAGTGAAAGTTTGACTCACTCCATACGTTAGACGCAAGATTCGCCCGCTAGGTCAATTGTGTAGTCTCGCCCTGCTTGGTTTATAGTCGGGCTTATCATCCGGAATGCGGCTTGACCGCGCTCCCTCGGCCGTGGAGAGGCCTCTATCAAATGATTCCGACCGAAGGTGCAACTGTCATTGGCCGCGAAACCAAATTTCGCGGTGAGATTTCGGGTTCGACCGACCTCCTCATCGATGGTGAAGTCGATGGGATTATCCGGCTTACCGGCGCCAAACTCACCGTGCGTTCTGAGGGTCGAGTTCATGCCTCCATCAGCGCGCAAGATGTTGTGATCGCCGGACAGGTAGAAGGAGAGGTTCGCGCCACCGGTCGAGTCGAATTGCGCGACGGCTCAGTGGTTCTGGGGGACATTTGCGCTACCAGCCTTTCGATTGAAGACGGTTCTACGCTACGTGGTGGCGTTGATCCCACACGCGCCGCCGAACCCTTCCCCGCACTTCCTGCGCACGGCGGGAACTCCTGAGCCGTCTAACCGCCGGAGACCATAGCGATGTTTGACTTCCTCAAGAAAGGGCGCGGCTCCTCCGCCCACTCCTCCGAGCGGCCTCCCCGGCACTCGCGCGGCTGGATCGAGGTGCGTACCTACCTCGAAAAAACTCCGTCGCTCCGCGTCCTCGACTTCGGCACCACCTCTCCCTCCAACATCAACTACCTCACCTCCCGTGGCCATAGTGTCTACATGGCGAACATCGTCCAGGACGCCAATAAGCCCGAGTGGATCAAGCCGCCCACAGACTCTGATTCCCAACCCACCTTCGATATCGACGGCTTCATCGCTGCCAACCTTGACTTCTCCGGTCGCGACTTCGATGTCATCCTGCTCTGGGACACAGCGAACTTTCTGCCGCCCGAGCTTGTGCCTCCGCTGTTTGAACGCCTCCGCAACGTGCTTCGCCCCGACGGGCGGCTTCTTGCCTTCTTCCACGGCCGACTCGAAGGCCCCGAGACTGCATTCGCTCGATTTCAGTTGGGCGATGCCGACGAGATCGTCGCACTCGATAGCGGAGCGTTTCCCGTGCGCAAGGTCTATCAGACACGGCAGGTAGAAAAATTCCTAGAAGGCTACAGCAGCATGCGCTTCTTTCTCGGAAAAGATAACGTCCGCGAAGTCCTCGCAGTGCGCTGATTCATCCAGCCCAAACGCAAAAGAGGAGCTAGAATCTAGCTCCTCTTTTGCGTTCAACCGAATGGGCTAAGCCTACTTCTTCGGTGTAGCTTCCTTCTTCTTCGCTGAGACTTCTTTCTTCGGCGCAGCTTCCTTCTTCAATGCTTTCCGCCGTTCAGCCCACCGGTGCCTCATTGCGTCTGCAATGCGCTTGCGGCCTTCAGGGCTAAGATGGCGCTTACGCGCCGTCGGCTTGGCGATCTTCACCGATGCTGCCTTCGCGGCATTCGTGCTCCCCTTGGGGCGTCCACGGCGCGGCTTCAATATCACGGCACTCTCATCCAGGTCCATCAGCACCGCGCGGGCCTGCTGAAGCGATGCAATCTTAGCGTCAATCTCTGCAACAATCTTACGAACGTCCATCCGTTACTTCCTTTCCATCACTGTCAATCTCGGAGATACTCTGCGTACGTCCGTAACACCTTCAATTCTATCGTTGCATTTCATCGCTTGCAAATAAGTCCTATCTATTTGCCTCCAATTTCCTGGCAAAATCTCTCCACCAATCTACAAAATCGGAGGGATTTTCTTCCGATATCTATCGTGATCATCAAGCCTTCGTAATCACGATGCTAGACTCGTAGCGATGCGATCGATTCCCCTGCGGTTATGGGCTTTATCCCTCTTATCCGCGATACTGCAGATCCTTCCGTTCTCTATCGCTGGTCCCGTGCCGCTCTGGCGCAGGATGATTTGCTGGTTCTGCCTCGTACCTCTTCTCTATGCACTGCTTGGACTCAATCGCGAAGGAAAGCCGCTGCGCATCTATCAGGCGGCCCTTCTAGCCTACGCATCGGGTGTCCTTTGGTATGCGGGAAATTGTTACTGGATCTACCGCACGATGCACCTCTATGGAAATATTCCATCCATTCCATCCTTCGGCATCCTGATTCTTTTTTCTCTCTATCTTGGACTCTACCCGGCACTCTTAGGAGCCATATTCGTCGCGCTGCATGCGAAGTACCCGCGCACCCTCGTTCTGCTTGCCGTTCCATTCTTATGGGTGGCGGTTGAATTAGCGCGAGCTCGCATCACCGGCTTCCCCTGGGACCTGCTCGGCTACACGCAGGTTGATAACCTCGCGCTTACTCGACTCGCACTCTGGACCGGAGTCATGGGGATCTCCTTCGTCATCGCCGCAGTCAACGCCCTATGGCTTATCCGTCCTTCAGCGATGAGGCAAAAGTACGCGCCCGCTGCGGTCGCCATATTATTCGTTGCCCTCGCAACTATCGCTTCAGCCCACAAGCCATCCATCGAACCGACTCAGGCCGTCACTACACTCCTTCAGGAAAATTTAGGCGTCGGTAGCGAGGCGATCGGTAACAAAGAGACCAAGCAGGACATGATTGCCGCTTTCTCGCAACTTAGCATGCATCCCGCCATCTCTCTAACCCCTGCACACCGCCCCTCACAGATCATCATCTGGCCAGAATCTCCCGCGGACTTCTTTGACGCCGACCCGCTCCTCCGTCAATCCATCAGCAACCTCGCCCGCCAGACCAACGCCGCCATCATAGTCAACGACATCACCATAGCCTCCTACAACGACAACCACCCCAGCCTCTATAACTCCGCCAGCTTCTTCGAGCCCGACGGCACCTACGCCGGCCGTTACGACAAGATGCACCTCGTTCCCTTCGGCGAGTACACCCCCTACAAACCACTCTTCTTTTTTACCGGCCACTTACTCGACGATTTACTGTTTATTCCCGGAACGCATCGCTCCGTATTTTCTGTCGACAATAAGAAATACGGAGTATTTATCTGCTACGAATCCATCTTCGGAGACGAGCTCCGCCACTTTCCGCTTCAGGGCGCACAGGTGTTAGTCAATATCTCTGATGACGGCTGGTATGGCGATACCAGCGCCCCTTGGGAGCATCTCGACATGGTCCGCATGCGAGCCATCGAAAATCACCGGTGGGTCCTCCGCTCCACCAACACCGGCATCACCGCCGTCATCGATCCCGAAGGCCGCATCACCGCCGCCATCCCTCGCCACATCCGTACCTCTGTGCAAGTCCCCTTCGGCTACGAGAACGACCTCACCTTCTACACCCGCCACGGCGACTGGTTCGCCTGGCTCTGCGCCATCGCAACCGCACTCCTCCTTCTCCTCGGCTTCAACCGCAGAACACCCACAGCGCAATCCAAAGTAAACTAGATCTCATGTTGAGTGATCTCGAATTTACCTACTCCCCGGTCCGTGAAAAAGTGCGCGAGCTGCGGGAGTATCTTTGACTCCTCCCGCCTCAAGACCGAGTTAGCCGCCGTAGAGCAACAGATCTCTGACCCCTCCGTCTGGGCCGACGCCGCTAAGTCGCAGCCCCTCATGCGCGAACGCAAGCGCCTCGAAACCCTCATCGCCGACGATGCCGAGCTCGCTCGTCGCTCCGACGACATCGAGGCCTACTTCGAGCTCGCCCGCGAAGGCGAGAACACCGAACCCGACCTCACCCGCGAGATTCCTGCGCTCGTCGAGTTCGCCGACGCCCTCGAATCCAAGACCATGCTCTCCGGCGACACTGACCCACTCAACGCCATCGTCACCGTCCACCCCGGCGCTGGCGGAACCGAGTCCCAGGACTGGGCCGAGATGCTCATGCGCATGTACATCCGCTGGGCCGAGCGCCAGCACTTCAAGGTTGAGATCAACGAGATCCAGGATGGCGACGAGGCCGGCATCAAGTCCGCCACCTTCACTATCACCGGAGACTTCGCCTTCGGGCTCCTCAGCGGCGAAACCGGCGTCCACCGCCTCGTCCGCATCTCACCCTTCGACTCCGCCAAGCGCCGCCACACCAGCTTCGCCAGCGTCTTCGTCTCGCCCGAGATCGACGACACCATCGTCATCGACATCAAGGTCGAAGACCTCCGCATCGACACGTACCGCTCTGGTGGAAAGGGTGGCCAGCACGTCAATACCACCGACTCCGCCGTGCGCATCACGCATCTTCCCACTGGCCTCGTCACCGGCTGCCAGAACGAGCGTTCGCAGCACAAGAACAAGGATCGGGCCATGAAGATGATGCGCTCCAAGCTCTACGAGTACGAACTCGACAAGAAGAAAGCCATCAGCCGCAAGCTCGAAGACTCGAAGCTCGACATCAAGTTCGGCTCACAGATCCGCAGCTACGTCCTGCAGCCCTACCGCATGGCAAAGGACCTCCGCACTCGCGTCGAAGTCGGCGATGTCGACAAGGTCCTCGACGGCGCACTCGACCCCTTCATCCGAGGCTATCTGCGCATGCGTAGGGAAGGCGGAGTCCCCGCCCCCATCGCGGACGAAGACGACTAACTCTTACTCGATCGGCCTTCCAGCCAGAGACGTATCCCGCTTGCACGAAGGTCCATCCGCAGCGCCGTGTAGCTCAGCATCTCGTGCATCATCCGCTCGGCCGCGTCGATATCGTCGATCCGCCCCAGCGGCGCGCGTGGCGACGTGTACACATTCAGGCCCGCCCGCTTGCACAGCAACGCGATCCGAAACAGATGTGTCCCATCACTCACGACGATAATGTGATGGAAGTTCTTCCGCTCCGCGATATTTGCCAGGCTGTTGACCTGTTCTTCCGTATCGAGAGACTTCGTTTCAGCAATAATCCTGTCAAACGGCACGCCATTTGCCAGCAGGTAATCCCGACCCACCCCTGCCTCCGTCTTGCCCGAATCCTTATCCGATCCTCCGCCCAGCGTCACCACCACCGGCGCCATCCCCTCGTCATACAGCGACACTACCTTGTCCAGCCGCGCATGCAACACCGGCGACGGCCGACCTGCATACTCCGCCGCGCCAAACACAGCGATTGCGTCAGCGGGCTGCGCATTGTCGATGTTGGAGGTAGCCACAATCTGCCGATACACCCACGCAAACCAGCCGGCCGTCAGCAACAGCAGTACGACCACCAGCCAGCGCATCCAGTGAACGCTCGTTGACCTGCGACTCTTCACGATAGTCGGTGTAGTGCCCATGAGTTTTTGGAACCAGCTCTAAGTATGCCGTGATCGCTTGTGCAGAATCCAGCCCGCTTGCTCGGAATCAACCAAGCTCCAAACCCTTCTCGACGTTTAGCGCTAGCTCTAATGCTGCAGCGCGAGCGCAATCTCGTGCGTGGGGATCGCTCCCTCGCGCAAAATCATCCAGGAGTTTCCTCCGCCGCTGAGATCCACAATCGTCGTTGCCACCGACCGTGCGGTCGGTCCGCCATCGACAATCAGAGGAATCTTTTCTCCAAACTGTTCCCGCACCAGGCCCGCATAGGTACACTCCGGCTGACCGCTCAAGTTCGCCGAGGTAGCAGTGATCGGCAGACCCAGCGCACTCACTACGGCCCTGCAAATCGCCGCCTCGGGAACGCGCAGCGCCACGTTCCCGGTATTCGCGGTCACACGCAGGGGCAGCTTGCTCCCGGCCTTCACTACAATCGTCAAGGGTCCCGGCCAGAACTTTTCTGCCAGCTTGTCGAAATTGCCGTCAATGGACCTGGCCAGTTCATACGCCTGCGCCACGTCAGCAATCAGCAGGCTCAGCGGCTTATGCCGAGCCCGCGTCTTCAGCTCATAGATATGTTCCACTGCGCGCAGGTTCACAGGATCGACCGCAAGCCCATAGAACGTGTCCGTCGGTAGAGCGACCACGTCACCGCGCTGCAGGGACTCGACGACAAGTCCGATCAAATGAGGTTCCGGCTCGTCTGGATGGATGCGGATCACTTCTGCGTTCAACGAAAATTTCCCCAACCATGACTTTATCTCATCCGCCCCCGAACGGCGAAGCGGCCCAGCGCGATCATCGGCGAAGCAGCGCGTACACTGGGTCTCGAAGCACTTCGCCTTATCGCCATGCCCGTGCCCGCACCCATTACGAGCAAGTCCAACGCCCGCGTCAAAGCCCTCCGCGCCTCCTTCAGTGGCAAGCCCTCGCAGCCCGGCGAACTCCTCGGCCTCGAAGGCGAACACCTCATCGCCGAGGCCATCCGATCGGGCCTAACGCTTGAAGCCCTCTTCCTCCGCGAAGGCAGCGAAGCCGTCCTGGCCCGCCCAGCACTTCAGGCAGTCGACGCCAGCGACACCCTCATCCTCAGCCGCGACGTCTTCGCCAGCGCCGTAGAAACCGCTTCGCCTCAGGGCATCGCCGCCACCCTCCTCATCCCGACCGTCCCGCAACCCACGCCGCAACCGCAATCCATCAGCCTCGTCCTTGAAAGCCTGCAAGACCCCGGCAACCTCGGCACCCTCATCCGTTCCGCCGAAGCCTTCGGTGCGCAACAAATCTTCCTCACGCCCGACACCGTGAACCCCTGGAACCCAAAAGTAGTCCGAGCCTCCGCCGGTTCCGTCTTTCGACTGCCGATCACGCGCACACCGCTGGCCCAAATCGCCGCGCAACTCAAGCAGCAGGGAACCACCCTCTACGCAGCCGACGCCCACCCCAGCAACTCCATCAGCCTCCTTGCCACCACCTTCGCACCGCACGCCGCGATCTTCATCGGCAACGAGGGAGCCGGCCTCTCCACCGAGGCCCTAGCCCTCGCCGACAACCGTGTCCGCATCCCCTGCTCAGTGGAATCCCTCAACGCCGCCATCGCGGGCTCCACCCTCCTCTACGAAGCTCTCCGCCAACGAGCCGCATCCAATCCGCAGCTCTATCCCCTATCCTTTATCCCCCATCCCCTGCCTCTATGAGCCTCTTCGCCCCCAACCTAGACCCCGCCACCAACCCCGCAGCCCAGCGAGCCCCGCTAGCCGAGCGCATGCGACCCCGTACCCTCGACGAGTTCTTCGGCCAATCCCACCTCCTCGCTCCCGGCAAACCCCTCCGCCTGCAGATTGAAAACGATGACTCCGCCAGCCTCATCTTCTGGGGACCTCCCGGCGTAGGCAAAACCACCCTCGCAAAGATCATCGCGAACCTAACCTCGGCCACCTTCATCGAATTTTCCGCCGTACTCTCCGGAATCAAAGAGATCAAGCAGGTCATGGTCGACGCCGAAAAGGCCGCGACCTACGGCTCGCGCACCATCCTCTTCGTCGACGAAATCCATCGCTTCAACAAGGCCCAGCAGGACGCCTTCCTGCCCTACGTCGAGCGCGGCAGCATCCGCCTCATCGGCGCCACTACGGAAAATCCCAGCTTCGAGATCAACGCCGCGCTCCTCTCCCGCTGCCGCGTCTACACCCTCCGCGCCCTCGAGCAGCCCGAGATCATCGCCCTCCTCAACCGCGCTCTAACCGACTCCGCAAGAGGCCTGGGCGCTCTCAACCTCACCGCCGAAGAGGGAACCCTCGAGACCATCGCCAGCTACTCCAGCGGCGACGCCCGCAACGCCCTCAACGCCCTCGAAGTCGCCGCCAAACTCACAGAAGGCCGCGGCGAAAAGATCATCACCCCCGCCATTGCCGCCGAAGCCCTCCAGCAGCGTGTCCTGCTCTACGACAAAAAAGGCGAGCAGCACTATGACATCATCTCCGCCCTCCACAAATCCGTCCGCAACTCCGACGCCGACGCCGCGCTCTACTGGCTAGGCCGCATGTTGGCCGCAGGCGAAGACGCCATGTACGTAGCCCGCCGCATCGTCCGCATGGCGGTAGAAGACATCGGCCTCGCCGCCCCCGAAGCCCTCAACCTCTGCCTCTCCGCCCGCGACGCCATGCACTTCCTCGGCTCTCCCGAAGGCGAACTAGCCCTAGCCCAGGCTGTCGTCTACCTAGCCCTCGCTCCCAAATCAAACGCCGTCTACACCGCCTACGGCCAGGTCCTCGCCGACATCGAATCTCACCCCGCCGAACCCGTTCCCCTCCATCTACGCAACGCCCCCACCAAGCTCATGAAGGAGCTCGACTACGGCAAGAACTACCAGTACGCCCACGACATCGAAGGCAAAGTAGCGGCCATGCAATGCCTTCCCGATAACCTGGTCAACCGCACGTACTACCACCCCACCAACGAAGGCCGCGAAAAACTTCTCGCCCAGCGCATGGCCGAGATCGCCAAACTCCGCGAAGCAAAATCGTAACTGTACCTCGACTCTGTCACCCAGAGCGAAGCGCAGCGTAGCCGCAGGAACCCGAAAGTTTTCTTCACGGATAGCTTCAGGCTCTTACAATCGCAGAGCCAAATCAAGCCTCAAATGCTTTGAGAGCGCCTCTCAATAATCGCCCCTGCTCCTTGTGCGAAGCGTTGCTTCTTGGGTTTGAAGGATGAACGAGCGCGACAACCTGCGCGTGCAGTCCCACACCGAAGAACACTCTGAATCCGCCGAGCGGCTGCTTTGCCTGTGTTTCGGTTAAGCTCTCACTGGCGATGACTTTGTATTCGGGAAAGGCTTGCGAAAAAGGTACAGGAACATACGCACCAAGAAGTGCGATCACGCTTGGGCGGATGATTTCCACTTGTTTCCTGACAGCCTGAACGCACGCTGCATGATACTCGCGGGAACATGGGAACTTTCCAATATTTTTCTGCTTCGACAAATGCGGCGACTTGTTCTTCTCAGCGATAGCCCCAAGGTAAAAGTTTGAGAAGAAGCACTGTTCTTCTCTTACGCCGGCTTCCGGCAGGAAGTGCGCCAGCAGATTTGGCCAAGTTTTGGCTCGGCTGCCTCCTTCAAAACCGCGTTGCACGGATGCTTTGAAGTTCGATTCGGAATCAAAGTTATGACCGATAAACAAAATCGGACGGTTCGGAAACACGTCGCCCTTATAGCCTACCCCTCCGGGAAAGAAGGCGGGATACCCGGCGATTTCGCAGCGGATGCGGAAGACCCCTTCGCAATTAGGAAGTCCGTCCAACAGCGCAAGCAAGCGTGCCATCTTTTCGAAAGCAAACCGAGTGTGATCTGGATTCTTCACTCTGCCGCTTACTGCGTTCCCATCGGCTTCGAGTCCTTCTGGATCGCCGTCAGCACCGCACCCTTGGTCAGCAACTCCGGCAACACATCCGGATTCGAAACCTTCCCCGGAGGATAGATCACATACGTTGGAACGCCGCTTCGCCCCAGCGTGGTCAGCTCCCGCGTAATGGCCGCATCGTACTGCGTCCAATCCGCCTTGAGCAGCTGCACATGGTTCTTCGTCAGCGCCTTCTCCACATCCTTGGACTTCAGCACCGCGCGCTCGTTCACCTGGCAGCTCAAGCACCATGCCGCCGTAAAGTCGATAAACACGGGCTGTCCCGTAGCTCGAGCCGCAGCGAAGTTCGCGTCGTTATACGGCTGCCACACCAACGTATCGACCGTCGGCTTATGCAGCGGCAGCGCCAGCGCCACCACGATCAGTACCACCGCAGCAATTCCCGACCCCCACTTTGCCGGCCACCTACCTAGAGCCCATCCGGCAATTGCCAGCACCAGGAACCCGCTTAGCAGCCACACCGTCCGGTCCACACCCTCCGGCGAATACAGCGCCCCGTACACCCACACCAGCCAGATCGCCGACCCGAACAGCATCACCGACGTCGCCTGTTTCAGCGTCTCCATCCAAGCTCCCGGCCGCGGCAGCTTGCTCGTCCACTGCGGCTGCATGGTTAGCAGCAAGTAGGGAAGCGCCAGCCCCAGCCCCAGCGCCGTAAACACCAGGAACGTCACCCACGCCGGCTGCACCAGCGCAAATCCAACCGCCGCTCCCATCAGAGGAGCCATGCAAGGAGTCGCCACCACGGTAGCCAGCACGCCAGTAAAGAAACTCCCCGTCAACCCCGGCATCTGCGCCAGTTCACCGCCCGCACTCGTCAAGCTCAGCCCAATCTCAAACTGCCCCGCCAGCGACAGCCCCAAAAAGAACACCAGCGAAGCCAGCACCGCCACGAACCCCGGCGACTGCAGCTGGAAGCCCCATCCCAGCTCGCGCCCGCCGGCCCGCAGAATCAGCAGCGCCGCGACAATCACCCAGAAGCTCACAACGATCCCGGCGGTATACACCAGCCCGTGCGCCCTCTGCCGCCCGCGCTCTTCATTCGACGAGTGCACCAGCGACAGCCCCTTCAGAAACAGCACAGGAAAAACGCAAGGCATCAGGTTCAGAATCAACCCACCAAGAAACGCCAGCCCAATCGCGCTAAACGTATTCAAATCCGGCCCATTACTCGTATCTGGACTCTTGTTCGCCGTCCTCGGCACCGCCGCCACCGTCCCTTGCGTCACCGGAACCGTGAAGTCATACGCCTCCGTCGGGCTCAGTTCCACCAGCCCATGCAGCGTCTTCGGAAACGCTGTTGCATCCGACGCCCGCTTGATCCAAACCTTGATCCCGTCCGGCTGCGACTCCACCGGCTGCTCCGCCGCGTTGTCGATCACCTCTTGGTCGAACGGATAGAGCGCCGCGTCCGTCTCCCTCGTCCCCGTCTTCAGCGTCACCTGAATCTGTTTCGAATCGCCCACCGCCGTCGCACTCATCGTCGCCGGCAGCGGCTGCGGCAACGCAGCAATTGCCGAGCCCAGCGCCCCCACCGGAGCCGGCGTCGCGGCCAGCGGCCCCTTCACCACATCCACATCGATCCCCAAATGCGCCTTGCCCGGCAAACAAACGCTGCTGCACACCAGCCACGTCACCTTTGCATCCAGGTGGACCTTGCCCGGCTTCATCCCCGGCGCCGCCTTCAGTGTCACCGGAAACGCCACGCCATCCTCATACCCAAAGTCCATCAGCGGTCCCAGCGGCAATCGCGTCGGAGGAGGGAACTGCAGCGGCCCCGCCGTAATCCCTGGCGGCAGCGTCCACGTAATCGACGGCGGCTCACCCGAGTCGCCAGCATTGATCCAGTACACATGCCAGTGCTCTTCGATCGTCAGCACCAACCCCGCCTGCAGCGTTCCACCCGCGGCAATCTGCGGCGACAGCGTGGTCAACTCCGCCGTCAGATGCTCCGCCTTCACCGGCCCCGGCCCACCGTTACCTACTTCAACAATCTGCGCCCGCGCGCCCGCCCCCGCTGCTGCAACCATCCCCAACAACCCTGCAGCCAGCCACATGTTCCGCATCGTTCCGCGCCCTCGTATCATTCGACCATTGTAGAAGCAACGGCGCGCTCACCCATCCGTCATCTCGACGGGGCCCGCGCCTTCGTACGCCCACTCCAAAATTTCGTCATCTCGACCAGAGCCACGCCTTTCATGCGCCCACTCTAGAATTTCGTGATCTCGACCGGAGCCGCGCGGCTTTTTGCGCGGCGGAGCGGAGAGATCCCTGTATTTCGCGGCTGCTAGCACCTCGCCGGGGGTGACCTCTTCCTGACAATTTCATCATCATGGGTAGAGATGCAGCAAGATCCCGGGGTGCCCCATTCATGACGGCTTTATCGTCATGGGTGGGGATGCAATCATCTCAGTACGGCCACCCAGTCTCTCACCCCCGCATCAGCCGCCGATGCTCCACCATAATGCACCGATCCATCACCACCCGAATCCCGCCAGCCTCCGCCTTAGCAGCCGCCTCGTCATTCCATATCCCCATCTGCACCCACAGATCCTTCAGCCCCAACGCCAGCATCTCGTTCACAATCGCCGGAATGTACTTCGGCAGCCGAAACACATTCACCACGTCCGGCCTCACCGGCAGCTCGCTCAACGATGCATAGCTCTTCTCCCCCAGAGCGCTCGCAATCCCCGGATTCACCGGTAGAATCCTGTATCCATGCGCCTGCATGTAAGCCGACACGCCATGACTCGCCTTGCTTGGGTCATCCGATAGCCCCACAACCGCGATCGTTTTTGCGGCCTGCTGCTTCCCGCCCAGCATCTCCAGCATCGTCTCAGCTTCATTCATCTCGTTTTCTCTCCCCGCTTCAGTATCTCGCCGTATCCCCGCCTCGCCGGATTCACCGGCCAGATTCGTTTACAATCAGATGTCGAAGGGTCCCGCGCAGATTTGCTTTCGCAGTTCCGATTTCTTTTGCCGGAACTGTACGTCTATCCCCTATCAAAGCGGCCTCTTCAGGGGAGTACTGTTTGTTCGTAACGTCACGCCACATGCACCAGCCAGTAGGGAATCGTCTCCGCTCAAGCAGCCTCGCGGGTATCGCCGTTCTCACGATTAGCTTCGCCGCCGTACTTTCCACCGTTGGCTGCGGCAACCAGTATCGCCCTGTCGTCAGCGCCATCAGTCCTGTCGGTCCCGCCGGCCAGCAAACCAAGTACGCCGTCGCCATCTCCATCCCCAGTACTACGTCGCTCGGTTTGGCCACCATCGTCGACTTTTCTGGAGATACCGTGCTCAGCACGCCGAACATCCAGGTCAATCCCAGCTATCTCTCGGTCAACTCCTACACCAGCAGCACGGGGACCCAGGCCTCCCAGGCCTACGTGATCAATGCGGAGGGATCGCTCGATACCTTCTCCCTCGCCAATCCGACCAGCCTGCTCACCAGCAACGTGGTTCAGACCACCCTCCCCGTTGGCTCCGATCCGGTGAGTATCAGTTCCTTCGCTCCAGCCAGCGCCCTCGCCACCATCTTTATCCCCCAGGCGGGATCAAATACCGTCGCCGCTCTCAACGCCAACACCGCGGCGCTCTATGACACCGTCAGCATCCAGGGCGGAGGATCCAACCCCGTCTACGTCGTCGGGACGGCCGGCACGCCGCGCGCCTATATCATCAGCCAGAACACCGCGGGTGGCCTCGGCCAGGTCGACGCCCTCGAGACCGTCTCCACCACTTCGCTCTCTGACTCCGCGCAGATTCCCGTCGGCATCACGCCCGTCTACGGTGTCATGACCGCCGACGACCGCCGCGCCTTCGTCATCAATCAGGGCTCCGGTACCGTGACGGTGTTCAACGTCACTAGCAACGCCCTGGACACGCTGCCGACAGCCACGGTGGCTGGCTACACCACAAAGTACTACACTCCTACGACTGGAACCATTCCACTTTGCACCCCCACCACTGGCGCGACCGCGAACATACCCTGCCCCACCGCCCATCCGATCTGGGCTGACCTCAACACCGTCGACAGCCAGCTCATTGTCCTCAATCAGGGCGATGGAAAGACCGCCGGCAGCCTCAGCGTCATCAACATACCGCTCTGCAGCGCCTCCGCGCAGTCCACTAACCCCAACTGCAGCTCCACTAATCCGGTTGACGCCTCCGGCTTCGGTCAGACCCTAACCACCACCCCCATCCCCGTGGGTATCAACCCGACGATGGTCTCGGTCCTACAAGGAACGGACGGTAACTCACCCGCCGCCTATGTCATCAACCAGGCCGACAGCACCGGCACTTGCACCGACACCACCTCCGGCACGGTCACCGTAGTCAACCTTCAGACAGATCAAGTTACCGCCACCATCTGCGGTGTCTCCGGAACCAACGCGACCTCAGCCGCTAACGGCACCTCCAACGTCATCTTCGGGCATCCCAACTCGATCTCCGCAACTGGCGGCGAGCCCACCGGGAAGGTCTACATCACGTCCTCCGACAACCAGTACCTAAGCGTTCTCTACACGGACACCAACACTGTCCAGACGCACATCCCCCTCCAGGGCAACGGTCTCCGCGTCCTGGTCACCGCACCCTAAGGACATGAAGTAGGTAGTAGAAGGTAGACATAGACAGTAAAAGAGGCCAGCGAATCCAATCGCTGGCCTCTTTCCTTGCGCTCGGCAGCACTTCCGCCCTGCCGCCTACTTCCTGTTCTCACATCCCTGCCAACACGATCGGCGCGGTCGGCGTAGCCGACCCGCCCTCATTCTCCACGGTCACGCCGAATCCCTTCGCCGCAACTCCCTTCGGAAGTTCCGGCATCACCACGGACGCATTCCCGTTCGCATCCGGTTTGAACGTCCCCGCTGGTATCGGAGCCTGTCCCGCCGTAGCCGGCAACAGCCAGAGCTCATACGTCTTCTGCGGCTGCAGCGGATCCAGGTTGTCGGCTACGAACACCAGCGCCCCCGTATTCGGTTGGTAGATCGCATGCCCTTCCGGATCGAGCTTCGGTACGCCGCGCGCGTTCAGTGGAACATGCAGAGCGACGTTCATCGCGCTCGCGTCCCGCAGCGTCTCCACCACCTGATTCGCGTGCTCGGTCTGCGCCGCGCTCTGGCTCAACTGCGCGATCGCCACCGAAAGATCCTCCTGCACGGTCTTCCTCTGGTCCATCTGCATCCCTGCCACCACCGCCAGGCAGGCAGCGACGCCCCAACCCGTCCAGGCCATCACCGGAGCAAATCGCCTCGGCTCGCGCTCTTCCGAAGAATCCATCCGGCTGGTACGCGAAAATAGAATCGGCTCGGCAGGCTGCTGTTTCTGCTCCACCAGCGTGATCGCCGGCGCGGTCACTGTAGCCGCAGAAATAACCTTCTTCTCTTCAGCCACCTGGCGCAGCAATCGTTCCCGAGCCTCAGCCGGAGGTGCATGGAGGTCGGAGCTCAGTGCATACGTCACCAGGTCTCCCTGGATCTCGCCCAGCTGCGCGCGGCACTCGGCGCAGTCCTTCAAGTGGAAGGCAGCTTCCTTCATCGCGGCGTCAGGCCAGAGCTGCAGCGCAAAAAGGTAAAGGTCGTCGGTCGTAATGTGATTCGCTGTATTCATGCCTGGAACGCCTTTCTCAGCGTCAACAACGCGCTGCGGATTCGAGTCTTTACGGTGCCCAGCGGATCGCCGGTCATCTCCGCGATCTCCGAGTGCGTGAGACCGTCAAAGAACGCCATCTCCAACGTCTTTCGTTGTTCAACGGGCAGCAACTTCACCGCCGCCCGGGCCCGTTCCATCAAGATCGATCGCTCGGCATCATCGGCAAGGTTGCACGCCGATGCCAGGTTCATCTCTTCCACCTGCTCGCTGGGTCGCTTCCGCCGCAGCGTGTCAATCGACCGATTGCGTGCGACCACCACCAGCCATCCCCCCAGACTCCCTTTCGTTGAGACGAAGCTGCTGGGATTTCGCCAGATCTGCATGAAGATTTCCTGCGTGACGTCCTCGGCCGATGCGGTGTCGCGCAACACCCGTAACGCTACGGAGTACACGATCTTCGAGTATCGGTCGAACAAGCCCGCCATGGCCCGCTCATCGCCTTGCAGGACCCGTGTAAGTAACTCGGCATCCTCCTGTGGCGTCGGCCGAGCCACCCCTTTCGAATCATCCATGCCACTGTTCATAGAACGCACTCGCAGGTCGAATGGATTGCCGCCGGGGTTGTGGAGGCCGTCAATCCTTATTTCTCTAAGCTGGAATCCAGGCGCCCTTCCAGCATCCCATCAAGCCTCGAAGGCCCATTGAAACACAGTGTATGTCATTCGCCACGCCGCACAGAAGGATGTATGTCCGAAGCACCCCACAGGACGCGTCCAGCTTTACACTGCCGCCCTAGCCTTACCCATCCATCCCCATTGCAGGAAGCATCGCTCGCTTCGTTTGAATGCCCTTCAGAAAACGGTCAATATCCACCACAAATCGCTCATGCTTACCCTCACAGATCACATCCACCTCATCGCGGCACACCACGCCGAACTGCAGCCGACGCTGATCCACGGCTTCGAGCACCACCTCCGCCGTCACCTTCATCCCCACCGGAGTCGCTGCCCGATGGCTCAAGTCCACCTGCGTCCCGAGGCTGCGATGCTGCGGCTCCAGGTAAGGCTCCAGCAGCCGCATACAAGTCCATTCCACGAATCCAATCAGGTATGCCGTAGCTAGCACTGGAGGCATGTCCGTACCCGGCGCAAACATCCCCACCACCTGTGTCACGGAGAGCCGGTCTTCCACCACGATCGTCTCCGCATGCCGCATCCCGACTTTCAACTCCGCCAGTCCCATCGTCTCTCCTCCATTTTCCCTCCGATTCTACCCACCCCGGAACCCCGTCATCTCGACCGGAGGCCGCAGGCTGTAGTGGAGAGACCCCTGTATTGGCAGTTGCGGTTGCCTTTGCCTGTCTTTCCACTGCTTCGCCTCAGCCGCACACGCCACTCCGCTATCCTGTTCGTAGCGCTCTCGCCATGAAATTACGTCTCGACAAGCTCCTCGTTGACCGCTCCCTCGCCGAATCCCGCGAGCGAGCCCAGGCCATGATCATCGCCGGTCGCGTCCTCGTCAACGAGCAGCGCATCGACAAATCCGGAGCCTCCGTCGCCGACACCGCCATTATCCGTCTTCTTGGCGACGACCCACGCTACGTCTCCCGCGGAGGCCTCAAGCTCGAAGCCGCCCTCAACACCTGGTCCATCTCCGTCGAAGGCCTCGCCTGCGCGGATATCGGCGCCTCCACCGGAGGCTTCACCGACTGCATGCTCCAGGCCGGCGCCGCCTCCGTCCTCGCAGTTGACACCGGCTACGGCCAAATCCACCACAAGCTCCGCACCGACCCCCGCGTCACCCTCCTCGAACGCACCAACGCCCGCCTCCTGACCCCCGGCCAGCTCTACGCACTCACACAAGCTTGTCCTCTCGACCGTAGGCCGAAGGCCGAAGTGGAGAGACCTGCAGTGGCTCTCGCCCCGGCTCCCCAAACCATCACTTTCTTCGCCATGGACGTCAGCTTTATCTCCGCTACCCTCGTCCTCCCCGCCGTAATCGCCGCCCTCGCACCGCCTGAAACCAAGTGGCAAGGTGAAGCCGTGATCCTCGTCAAGCCCCAGTTCGAGGCCGGTCGCGAGCACGTCGGCAAGGGAGGCATCGTCCGCGACCCCGCAGCCCACCAGCTCGCCGTCCATCGCGTCGAAGACGCCGTCCGCGCGCTCGGAGGTCAGGCTCTCAACCTTATCGACTCGCCCATCCTTGGAATGGAAGGGAATCGCGAGTTTCTTCTCCACGCCCGCTTCGCCTCCGCCTGATCCACACTGCCTCGCTATCCCTGGCTCAAGCTTTCCCTATAAAATGAGAACTTCAAGCAGAACGGCTCGCGCTTGAAGACGCTCGCGTAACTTCGCACGCTCGATCTGCGGCAACTTATCCCCTTACACCCCTATCCCCTCAAGCCGATGCCACCAGCTCCTATTCCTCCCAACGAGACGTCGCGTTTAGCCACGCTGCGTCGCTACTCCATCCTCGACTCGTTCTCCGAGCCTGAGTTTGACGACGTCTCTGCGCTCGCCACGCTCATCTGCAAGACCCCCATCGCCGTCATCTCCTTCATCGATCAGGACCGCCAATGGTTCAAAGCCAGAATCGGCGTCGATCTCTGTGAAACACCCCGATCCGAAAGCTTCTGCGCCTACGCCCTTGCCGACGCCAGAACCCTCATCGTTCCTGACGCACTGCAGGATCCACGCTTCGCCGACAATCCCCTCGTCCTCGGAGATCCCAACATCCGCTTCTACGCCGGAGCCCCCATCATCGCGCCGAACGGCCACGTCCTCGGCAGCGTCTGCGTAGTCGACAGCCAGCCTCGCGATCTCTCTCCGCAGCAGATCGCCGGCCTCGAAGCCCTCGCCCGCCAGGTCATGGCGCTCATCGAGGCCCGCCATAATCTGTTCGAGAATCAACGTACGGTCGCCGCCCTTATCCAGAGTGAAAAGCTCGCGGCCGTCGGCCGGCTCGCCTCCAGCATGGCCCACGAGATCAACAATCCCCTCGAAGCCATCACGAATCTGCTCTTCCTCTGCCGCAGCCGCGCCTCCGTTCCCGACGTCCAGGAATGGCTGGAACAAGCCGAACTCGAGCTCCGCCGCATCTCCATCATCGCCAACCAGACGCTCCGCTTTCACCGTCAGTCCACCAATCCACGAGAAGTCTCCTGCCTCAGCCTCTTCGCCCCAACGCTCGATCTCTACGAAGCCCGCCTGCGCAACGCCAATATCACCGTCGAAAAACGCAAACGCGCCCACGCTCTCGTCGAATGCTACGAAGGCGATATCCGCCAGGTCCTCAGCAACCTCATCACCAACGCGATCGACGCCATGCCCACCGGAGGCCGCCTCCTCGTCCGAAGCCGCGAAGGAACTCACTGGCCTTCCGGCCGCAAAGGAGTGTTCCTTACCGTCGCCGACACCGGCAAGGGTATCGACGCCGACACCCAGAAGCGTATGTTCGAAGCCTTCTTCAGCACCAAGGGAAACAACGGCGCAGGCCTCGGCCTCTGGATGAGCAGTCAGATCATCCATCGCCATCAAGGCGCACTCAGCATTCGCAGCACCCACGGCCGGAATCGCTCCGGAACCGTTGGCGTGATCTTCCTCCCCTTGGCCGAAGCCACCCAACCCGCCGAACCCCTCGCCGCCGCAACCGTCTAGCCACCCGTCGTCCTCTTCGTCGCGGTTGCCGTCAACTTTCTCTCTGCGATTCCCACAGAGAACGCTGTTCGCTCCCGCTCGTGAAATCGCTCAAGAAAAAGCGGATGCCCTAAGGGGCATCCGCCTTCCTCGAACCCATCTACGTGATCCACCAACTCTACGGAATGTCCGGCAGAACGCTCGTTCCTTCTACCCGAACGGCATCCAGCTTGGAGGGCTTAATGCCGAGCTGGCTAAGGATGGTGGGTGCCACCTGTGCCGTGCCAACGCTCGCCCGAACAGTCTTCTCCTCGAACGAGGGGTTCGACAGCAACAACATCACGTTCGTGTCATCGTGCGAAAATCCGCCATGTTCTTCCAGCTTCGCTGTGCTGCCCGAGTACGTCACGCCCACGTTCGGTGTAACGATAATGTCCGGCGTACGCGGATCCTTAGTTGGATTGTTGTAGTTCAGTGCGAGCGACGGCCCATAGTAAATCTGCCCAAGGGCAATCCCCGAAGGCCCCGCATTGTCTTCAAGAATCTTCACGCTAGCGTCAGTCTCCGAAGAGCTCTTCAGCCAGATCAGTGAGACATCGTCTTCTGTCGGCCCAATGCCCGTCGGATTATTCGTCGACTCCGAGTACGGAATGTACCCTGCATTCGAAAGCAGCGTCACCGGCGAAGTTCCATTGATCAGCTGGGACACATACCGGTTCGGATCAATGGGCGACTGTCCATGCTTCGCCGTGATGATGATGAGCGTCGAATCGTACAAGCCCCGGTCCTTCAGCTCCTGAACAAACGCCCCAATCGACGCGTCCACGAACTTGATCTCGCCCAGCAATGCCTCGGTCGGAGTTCCCGCTGCATCCAGGTAGCCGCCCTTGGTTCCATCGCTCTTCTCAATGAGCTTCTGGCCAACACTCACCGCCTGAAAGTTCATGCCAAAGATCGTCGGCACCTTTGTCTCTTTCGTACCCAAATGGTTCTTTCCTTCGATCTCGTGGAGGATCGCATTCACCTTCAGCGTGTCGTAGCACTGAATGTTCTGGAAGCTGTTGGTCCACGCAGTCGTGTCGGAGCCCGGATCCAGAACACGCGCGCACGACACACCCGTCGGCGTCGTCACTGCTGGCAGCGCGACCACGTTGGAGTTGATCTCCGGAGCGTAAAAGTCGTCCAGCGCAACCGGCCCCAGCCCCGAAGCCACGGACGCGTAGGCTGGATGCTTGTCCGACCACGCGGTGTACCCGCCCGCCTTGTGAATCACGCTGAAGATGCTGTTGACGCGAACGAAGTCCCACGGAAATACAGGGGTGCATCCGTTGTTCGGATCGCGGACAAGCTTCTGCGAATCGATAGAGTTGAGCCCACCGTCGGTCAAGCTCGCCCCCGGCGCGCCGCCATTCAGCTTTGTCTTGTCAATGTCGATGCCTTCTTCATACTCCGTCGTCGTTCCTGTGGGAGCCGCATACGCAGTGCATGGACCGGCCGCCAAACCGTTCCCGGTCGTCTTCGCAGGAGCGTCATAGTTGCGCGAGTAAGCCACGTCGTAATACACACCCGTCAGGGCCGGGCTGCCACCCGTAACGATCGCGGTCAAGCCAGGGAATGAGTCGGAGGGCTTCGACGTACTCGCCGCGACATAGTTGATTCCCGTCTTTCCCAGCCCTGCCAACGCCGGACAATACGGGTCTCCCGAATTGACGGTGCCGATGCCGTGCGCGCAGTTCGCAAAGTCAACCGCGTGCATGCCATCGATACTTACAAGCAGAACCCGCTTGATCCTGCCTGAGTTATAAGAATCATCCTGTGCGTTCGCGGAAACAGCTGAGCACGCTACCGCGAAAGTTAGAAAGGCGACTAGCTTTTTCATGGAAACCTCCGCTCTGAAACCTAGTCCCGCAGGAATACTCCGTACATGGACACGAAGTAAAAATTCAATGAAGGAGTCGTCAGATTTCGAGCGATGGAGGAATGTGGTTCAAACCTCGCGACCTTTCTTCCGCCGAAGCCGCTGGTTTGCCACGATAGCACTTTATAGTTCCCACAGAATCAATACATTAGCTCCATCGTGCATCAGGTCCACAACCTACGAACCCCGGCTCGCGTCCAACCACCTGACATGAAAGTTCATAAAGTCGCAGCAGTGTTTCTTCTCGCGGCGTCCCTGACTCCGGCCCTATACGCCGCGGACGCAGCTCGCTTCGACCTCGCCGGCCCAAAGATCGATGTCCGGGTCACCCGTGGCAGCACCTCGCTTCCTATTGCAGAAGTCCCCAGTCTCCAGGCCGGGGACAAGCTCTGGATCAAGGCCGATCTGCCCCGCACCCAGTCCAACCACCTCCTCATCGTCGTCGCCTTTCTTCGTGGAACCACCAATCTTCCTCCCGACGACTGGTTCACCGAGATCGACACTTGGGACAAGAAGACCATAGAAGGCAACACCGTCATCGTTCCGCAAGGGGCGGAGCAGGCCCTCATGTTCATCGTTCCCGAGACCGGAGGCGACTTCAAGACCCTTCGCTCCGCCGTCAAAGGTCGTCCCGGCCTCTTCATCCGAGCCGACGCTGATCTCAACCAGGCCTCCTTCGAACAGCAGCGCATCGAGCGCTACCTCGCCGCCATGAAGTCCGTCTCCGACGAGGATCCCAAGGCTATCCAGGAGCGTTCCGCCAAGCTCGCCACCACCCTCGCCCTCAAGCCCAACGCCGACTGCTTCAAGCAGCCTGTCGAGCAGCAGGTCGTCTGCCTCACCCAGTCCAGCGCTCCTGTCCTTCTCGAGGACGGCCACGGCGCAGGCATCGCCGAAGCCCTTTCCTCCGGCGCCTCCTCCGACTTCATCAACGCCGCCTCCTACACCAGTCCCGCCGGAGGTGGCCTCTACTCCGCCTACGTCGGAGCCATCGTCGACGCCGTCCACCTCATCAGCCTCATGCGCACCGCGCAGTTCCAGTACATCCCCGGCCTCAGCTTTCCCGACGGAGCCACGCTCGACCTCAAGCTCAACGCCCCACCTTCCTTCCACAAGCCGGACTCCGTCATCGTCATCGGCCTTCCCGCCATCCAAAAGGCCAAGCTCCCGCCGCTCCATCCGCACGATCCCAACCAGGTCGCCTGCCTCCTTCAACCCAAGATGGTTCTCGCGCTTGAAGGCGCCCCGCTCGTCTTTGCCACCGGTTTCGCCCACGACCTCGTCCTCCACCTCAACCGCACCGGAGCCGTTACCGACCTTCCGCTCACCCCAGACCCCTCCGAGGGTGGTCTCATCGTCACCAAGGAGAAGAGCCGCGAACCTCTCCGCCCCAGCGAGCCTCTCAAGGCCGCTCCCACCGCCTCCAAGACCCAGGCGAAGATCGGCACCGCCACCGACTTCACCGTCACCGGAACTATCCGAGGCTACTGGGGATTTGACGCCTTCGAAGGCCCCACCCTCACCGTCCAGCAGGTGGATGGCAAAGACTGGAAGATCGTTGGCGATACCCAGCTGCTCGCCGGCCAGGACAACAAGCTAACCCTCACCGGCGACGGCACCGGTTGCGTCGAACACATCGCTCTCACCAGCGACAAGAGCAAGGACGTCGACGTCACCTTCAAACCCGACCCTGACAAGGACAAGAAGAACACTCTGCTCCTCAATGCATCGCTCAAATCCGTTCAGCCCGGCGGCTACTCCCTCGCCATTCAGCAATACGGCTCTACCAATCGCGACAATGTTTCCCTCACCGCCTATACGGCGGGCATCACGGTGGGCGATCTCAAAATCCACGCCGGCGACAACCTCGCCACTCTCTCTGGCGTTGGCCTCAAAAACGTAGCCTCTGTCGAAATCGACAAGCAGACCTTCACTCCCGCCGCCGACAGCAACGACGACATCCTTCATCTCGAGTCCAAGACCGGCGTCTCTCCCGCCGACGGCTCCGAGGCCGTCGTCAAGCTCAAGGACGGCCGGACGATGAAGGCCAGGATCTCTACCTCCGCCGCGCGTCCCAGCCTCAAGCTCGTCTACGTCAACTCCACGCCCGCGCGGCAACCGGGCGCGCTTCCCGTCACCCTCACCAACAAGAGCGACATCCCCCTCAACGGCACCCTCACCTTCGTCGTTCAAACCAAGGACGACTTTCCCCGCGACGAAACCATCGAAGTCGCCACCGCCAACAACGCCGTCCATACCAAGCTCTCGCTCGCAGACAATAGCCTCGTCCTCCAGGACGAACACACCGCTGTAGCTCACCTCGATCCTCTCAAGGCCTTCGGCCAATCCGCCTTCGGCCGCCTGGCTCTCCGGCCCATCCAGGCCGACGGCACCACCGGCGACTGGGTGGGTCTCGGCACCCTCGTCCGCACCCCCCACATCACCTCCATCGATTGCACCGCCGCGCCGTCCGCCGCCGCGCAGCCTGCCGCCGCCCAGGCCAGCCCCGCGCCGAACAGTTCAGCCTCCGTAGCTACTTGCACCCTCAACGGCGACGAACTCTTCCTCGCTCAATCCTTTGCCTCCGCCAAAGATTTCGCCAAGCCCACCGACGTCCCCACCGGCTTCGCCGAAAACACCTTCAATGTGCCCCCTCCCGCCGACGGCGCCACCCTCTACCTCAA
>Ga0302150_10000204_pt1 | contig 24605 bp, 17 predicted proteins | sample I_Bog_N1_2_FD_198635 | JGI IMG/M metagenome (GOLD analysis project Ga0302150, IMG submission 198635) | Peat permafrost microbial communities from Stordalen Mire near Abisko, Sweden - I_Bog_N1_2 | ecosystem: Environmental > Terrestrial > Soil > Wetlands > Peat | place: Sweden: Abisko, Stordalen... | reverse complement strand
TACCCTCATATAAGGAGTTTTCCGATGCGCGTTTCCAAACTGGTGGCGGGGTCCTTTGTAGTGATAGGGATGATGATGTCGACGATGATGGTGGCTGAGAGCAAGAACCCGGCGGACTATCCGCTGCGGCTGCATATCTTCGGGCGGAGCCAGACGACGTTTTATCACTGGCGCTCGGAGGATGAGGCGAAGGGCGACGGTCGCGCGAACCTGTTTGAAAATAGCGAAGCGCATGGGGTCGACTTCAATTACGACTGCGGCGAGAAGGTTCGGGCGTCGTTTGGATTTCAGACCTATCCGGCGCGGTGGAAGAAGCCGGGCAGGGAGTTGGTGGTGCTGCTGCCGGTGTTTGGCGAGAGCGGAAAATTCTTCACCTGCGACTTCAAGACCGATGTGAAGGACTTTGCGTACGCGATGGGGAGGAACGGGTTGAACTCGGAGCCGGTGGCGCAGTACAAGTTGTGGATGCAGCGGCATGATTACGATCCTGAGCATGGAAAAGATGTGCCAGTGAGGAACACTGCGGGTGGGGATCAGGGGCCTGTGCCAGCACCGCAGGGAGCGGGGGAGGCTGCATCGCCTTCGTCACCGCCTCCTCCACCACCAACGGGTGCGCCGCAACGGTGAGTTCAGTACGGTAACGGTGAGTTGATTTAAGATCGTGAGCATGAAGGTTCATACCGAGTACCTGACGTTCAAGACCGACGAACAGTATGAGATGGTGCACATTACGCCGCAGGTGGAGGCGATTGTGCGCCGCAGTGGCGTTGATGACGGGCTTTGCTTTGTTTCGCCCATGCATATTACGGCCGCGGTTTATGTGAATGACAACGAAGACGGGTTGATTGAAGACATCGGGGTTTGGCTGGAGAAGCTGGCGCCTCGGTGGCCGGGGTATAAACATCATCGGACCGGTGAGGGCAATGGCGATGCGCATTTGAAGGCGCTGCTGCTGCATCATGAGACGACGCTGCCAGTGACACATGGGCGGCTGGACCTGGGGACGTGGCAGAGGGTGTTTTATGCGGAGTTCGATGGGCAGCGGTCGAAGCGAGTGATTGTGAAGGTGATGGGCAAAGGCAAAGGCTAGCCGCGCTCGATATGCGGCGTGTTGTGGGAGATCGTCGCAGCTTGCTTTGAGTTGCTTTAGCTAGAGCTGGGAGCTAATCGCTGGAAGCTGCTTTAGGCGGTTAGGATCTCTTCTTCGAGGGATTGTTTTTCGAAGAGGTCAGTGTAATATCCGCCGCGGGAGATGAGTTCGTCGTGGGTGCCTAGCTCTGTGATGCGGCCATCGATGAGTACGGCGATGCGGTCGGCGTTGCGGGCGGTAGATACGCGATGGGCGATGAGGATAGTGGTGCGGCCTTGCATCGCTTCGTGGAGGCCGGCGAGGATTTGTTCCTCGGTGTAGGTGTCTACGCTGGCAAGGGCGTCGTCGAGGATCAGGATCGGGGGATTGCGGAGGATGGCTCGGGCGATGGCCGTGCGTTGTTTCTGGCCGCCGGAGAGGGTGACGCCTCGCTCGCCTACGATGGTTCGGAAGCCGCTGGGGAACTCGAGGATCTCGTCAGCGATGTGGGCGGTGCGGGCGGCGGCTTCGATCTGGATATCGAGCGCGGCGCTTTCGGCGGGGTTCGTCGCTGCGGGAACTCCAAAAGCGATGTTGTTGGCGATGGTGGTGGAGAAGAGGAAGGTCTCCTGGGGGACGAAGCCGATGGCGGAGCGGAGGGTGTGCAGCGGGTAGTCGCTGAGCGGACGGTTGTCGAGGAGGACCGCTTGGTGCGGTGCGTCATAAAGGCGGGGGATGAGCGAGACGAGCGTGGACTTGCCGGAGCCGGTGGGACCGACGATGGCTAAGGAAGAGCCGGCCGGGATGTCGAGGGTGATGTCGTGGAGGACTTCCGGGCCAGTAGGGTAGGCGAAGCTGAGGTGGCTGAAGGTGACGTGGCCGGTGATGGGGGAGTGCGAAGCTGCAGGTCTCTCCACTGTGCCGCGCTCCGGTCGAGATGACAGCTCATCGGTCGACAATGCCAAGAGGGTGGAGTCGGCGTGGGAGTCGTCGATGGTAGGCTTCTCGGTCATCAGCGTATGGATACGGGTGACCGAGGCGGTGCCGCGTTGGACCAGGTTGACCACCCAGCCAATGGCGATCATGGGCCAGGTGAGTTGGACCATGAAGATGTTGTAGGTGAAGAACTGGTCAACGGTGATGCCGAGGTGGGGATCTCGATTGTGGAGGAGGACTTCGTGGCCTCCCACGAGGAGGGTGACGACCAGCGAGACACCGAGAACGAACTCGAGCGTTGGCCAGAGCATGGCCATGAGTCGGGCGAGGAGAAGGCTGCGGCGGATGTACTCCTGGTTGGAGGTTTCGAAGGCGGCGATCTGGGCTTCTTCTTGCGCGAAGGCTCGGATGAGACGAGCGGCAGAGAAGTTCTCCTCGGCCTGAGCGGAGATATCGGAGAACATGGCCTGGATGCGCTCGAAGCGGGTATGGATACGGGCTCCAAAATACTGCACGAGGACGGAGGCGAAGGGTAATGGCAAGAAGGCGAACATCGTCAGACGCGGGCTGATGCGCAGCATGAACGGCAGCGCAAATGCCGTGAAGACGATGGTGTTGGCCGAGTACATGATGGCCGGGCCGAGGAGTTGGCGGACGGCGCTTAGATCATTGGTCGAGTGCGCCATGATGTCGCCGGTGCGGTGACGCTGAAAGAACTCGGGTGGCTGAGATTCGAGGTGGGTGAAGAGGTTATTGCGGAGGTCGAACTCGATCTCGCGGGAGGCGCCGATGATGATCTGGCGGGTGAGATAGAGGGTCACAGCAGCGACGAGGGCAACTGCGAGCAGGCGGAGAGCGTGGTGCTCGACCTTGGCGGCGGAGAGGCCTCCCTGAATATCGCGGGTGGCTCCCCCGATGAGCAGAGGGATCATGGCCTTGGCGGCGTTGTAGACGATGAGCGCGAGACCGCCGAGGGCGAAGCTCTTCCAGTAGCGGCGGAGGTAGGGGAAGAGCGGTCTGAGGCGTGAGAGCATTTTTAGGAAGTAAGAAAAGCGAAGAGCGGCCGCGGATTGGATGCTCGCGGCCGCCGGTTTGATGGGATTAATGCTGAGGTTGGGGTTGGGTGGTTGGGGGAGGCGTGGCTGGTTTAGCCGGTGACGGCGGGGTAGGAGGCGCTGTTGGCTTGGCTGGCATCCCGGTGTTGGGCTGCGCGGGTGTCGGCTGACGGACGGGAGGTGCCTTGGGCTTGGGCATTTCGTCGCCCTGGGCGATGAACTCTACATCGAAGATGAGCTCGGCTTTGGCGGGGATAACGGGAGGCCGGCCGGCTTCGCCGTAGCCGAGCTGGTAGGGGATGAAGAGGCGACGCTTGCCGCCGATGCGCATGCCCTCAAAGGCGGTGTCCCAGCCTTGGATGACGCGGTGCTTGCCGTAGGGAAAGGTGATGGGTTCTCCGCGGTCGACGGAGGAGTCAAACTTGGTGCCGTCGGTGAGATAGCCAGTGTAGTGGACGGTGTAGAACTTGCCAGGTTGGGCGAGCGCGCCGGTACCGATGACAGTGTCGACGTAGACGAGCGAGTAGGTGGACTTCTCACCGCCTAACTCGGCGCGAAGCTCCGGCGAGACCAGCGGCGAGGCGTAGTCGAGGTGCGTATCTGGAATGTGGGTGAGGGTGTAGAGGGCTTTCGGACAGGGTGCGCCCGGGGAGAGAGCAGGAATCTTGGGGGAGACCTCTGGCACTTTGACGCATCCGCCGGTGGCATGATGCACAACGGGAGTATGCGTCGCGGGATGGGTCGCGGCGGTTTGTGCCTCCAGAGGAAGCGTCGCTATGGCGAGGATGAGGGTGACGAGGGTTTGATTTTTCATGTCGAGTCTAGTTTAGCTCGGTTGGGAGATGTGGTGAGCAGCCTTGCGACGGCTCCGTTATGTTAGGCCCCAGAGCGAGAGAAGCGAATCGCTCGATGCGCGAAGATTGACGACAGAAGGGGAAAGCTACTCGTGAATGCTGATGCCGAGAGCTTTCATTTTGCGATACAGGTGGGAGCGATCGAGACCGAGGGATTCGGCGGCACGAGATACGTTTCCGTGGCAACGGTCTAATTCTTTGAGGATGTAGTCGCGCTCGTAGGCTTCTCGAGCTTGGAGGAGGGTGGAGAATTCTTCGCGGTTGCCGTTGGTGGAGCGGGACGCGGCTCCTTCGCTGCGCTGGGCCAGACCCTCCGTTCTTTGGACGAGCATGGGAAGATGCTTGGTGTCGATGCGCTGTGCTTTGGGGTTGAGGATGAGAACTCGCTCGGCGACATTGCGCAGCTCGCGGACGTTACCGGGCCAGTGGTATTGCTTGAGGGCGGTGAGGGCAGCGTCGGTGATTTCTACGTGGGGGCGACCATACTGCTGGCCGAACTCGGAGAGAAATTCTCGGGCGAGAAGTGGGATATCCTCCTTGCGATCACGCAGAGGAGGGACGAAGAAGGGAATGACGTTGAGTCGATAGAAGAGGTCTTCGCGGAAGTTGCCACGGGCGATCTCCTCTTCGAGATCCTTATTGGTAGCGGCGATGACGCGAGTATCGACGTGAACGGGCGTGGAGGCACCGACGGGGTAGAAGCGTTGCTCGTCTAACGTACGAAGAACTTTGGCTTGAGTTTTCAGGCTCATATCACCGACTTCATCGAGGAAGAGGGTTCCACCGTCGGCTCGCTCGAAGGTGCCACGCTTTTCGGTGGGCTGATTGAGGCCTCCGGGGCCTGCACCGTGACGGTAGCCGAAGAGCTCGGTCTCAATGAAGTCTTCGGGAATGGCGGCGCAGTTGAGTTCGACGAACACGCGGTCGCGGCGTTGCGACTCCGCGTGCATGGCGCGGGCGATGAGTTCTTTGCCAGTGCCCGACTCGCCGAAGATGAGGACGCGGCCGTTGGTGGGGGCCATGAGTTTGATCTGTTGGCGCAGGGCTTTGACGGAGATGGACTGACCGGTGATGGAGCCTTTGGTGAGTTGGCGGGCGAACTCCTGGTTGTCTTCGCGGAGGTGGTGTGCCTGGATCGCGTTGCGAAGAACGAGGAGGGTGCGGTCCATGGAGAGAGGTTTTTCGAGGAAGTCGTAGGCACCGAGCTTGGTGGCTCGGACGGCAGCCTCTATGGTCGCGTGGCCGGAGATCATGATGACTTCCGGAGCGCCGGGTCGCGGGGAGTGGGAGAGGTCTCCTCGGATGGCGGCGAGGACGTCGAGGCCGTCGGGTTCACCGCTGGCGCCACCCGGGTCGGAGAGCCAGATGTCGAGGATGACGGCCTGGTAGTCGGCGTCGCGAAGGAGCTCGAGGGCTTCGGAGGCGGAGCCAGCGGTGGTGATCACGTAGTCTTCCTCGCTGAGGATGGCTTCGAGGGACTCTCGGATATCGGCTTCGTCGTCGACGATGAGAACGTGGTTCATAAGGGCAGGCAGTAGTAAGTAGAGTGTAGATCGTAGAGGGTGGGTGAAGGTTAGGCTAGCTCTTGTTCAGCGCGCGTGGTGTGGTCGGAGGCGGTTGCGGAGTCGGCGGGATCGCTGGCGGGGCGTAGCTCCAGGATAAAGCGGGCGCCCGTGGGGATGTTTTTCTCGGCTCGGATGGAGCCGTGATGTTCCTGGAGGATCTTTGCGGCGATGGAGAGACCGAGACCGGTGCCGCGCTGCTTGGTAGAGAAGTAGGGAAGGAAGAGGCTCTCGCGCATCTCGTCGGTGAGGCCGGGGCCGGTGTCGGCGATGGTGAGTTCGACCATGCCAGATGCGAGAACTCGGGTGGAGATGTGGAGTTCGCAGAGCAGGCTTTCTTTCATGGCCTCGGCGGCGTTGTCGATGAGGTTGGAGAGAGCTCGCTTGAGGGCTTCGGGGTCGGCAAGGACGAGAGGGAGATTGATGGCAAGGTTCTGGCGGACGCTGATGTTGCCGAGCCTACCGGCGAACAGAGCGAGGGAGTTCTCGACGATGGTGTTGAGGTCGGAGGGACGAGGGCGAGCGGAAGGAAACTCGGCGAGCGCGGAGAACTGGTCTACCAGCGATCTCATCGTCTCAACGGAAGATGAAATGACTTCTGCGGAGCGCTGGATGATGGCTGGAGACGGTGTTTCGAGGTTGTGATCGTCCAGCAGCGAGTGGATACGGCCGATGTGTCGTTGAATGAGTTCGGCATTGAGCGAGATCGGGGTAAGAGGGTTCTTAATCTCATGCGCTACACGGCGGGCTACTTCCTTCCAGGCACTCTGCTTCTGAGCGCGCAGGAGTTCGGTGGCGTCTTCGAGGACGAGGACGTAGCCGAGGTGCTCACGGCTGGATTGCGCGAAGCTGCTGGAGGGAGATAAGTGGAGCGGATCGGTGCCGGCATTGGGACGGCCTTCGAGGAGGGCGACGGTGGCAGCGAGGTGAAGGATGCCGGTGTTGGATTGCATCTGCATCTCGGCGGAGGAAGACCCCATGCGGTGAGCGCGACGCAGCAGATGGTCGAGTGCGTCGACGATGTCTTCGGGAAGAACAGAGGAGAGAGGCAGACCGATGAACTGGCGCTGTCCACCGGGGTCTAGCATCTCGGAGAAAGCTCGATTCGCGAGAAGGATGCGGCGATCGGCGGAGAGGGTGACAACCCCGGAGGGGATCGTCTCGATGATGGTTTCGAGCTCGGTGCGGCGGGCCTGAAGGGTCTGGTTGAGGTCTGAGAGTTGGGCGGTGGATCGCTCGGCGGTGGAATGGGCACTTTCGAGATCAGCGGCCATGACGTTGAAGCTGTCGACGAGCTCGCCGAGTTCTTCAGTTGAGGACTGACCGACGCGGTGGGCGTAGTCGCCTGCGGCGATGGCCTCAATGGCGTCGGCGAGGGATTCGATCGGGCGCGTCACCTGCTTGCTGAGATTGAGCGCGAGCCAGCAACAGGCGAAGAGGGCAAGCGCGGTGGTGAGGAGAAGGAAGCCGGTGTAAAGGCTTCGAACTTCTTTGCGTTCGCGGTAGAGGATCCAATATTTATCTGCGGACTTGCGGAGGCGCAGGGAGGTTGCGGAGATTCCGGCAGGGATAGGGATTCCGGCTACGATGAGGTCGCCGTTGGGGAGAGGAGCGGAGGCGAGGGTGTAATCGGTGCCGGAGAGCGAGTAGAAAGGCTCGTCGGTACGCTGGACGGCCTGGAGGATGGCCTGTTCGGTAGGGCCTTTGAGGGCCGTCGAGGCGGCAGTGGGGCGTGGCTCGGAGTTCTCGTCGGTGGAAGGCTCCGAGGGCTGAATAGAGCGCAGCTCGGACTTGCCGGAAGGTGTTCTCGGGACGTGAAGCGAGGCGATGGGCTGCCGGTCGCGATAGAGGATGACGAAGCCGCCCTGAAGGGTAACCTGATGGTGCTCGAAGATGCGGTTGAGCGCGTCGAGCGATGCGGGACGGAGCGACTGCGTCTTCTTGAGCGGCGGGTTGGCGAGGTCAACATTCGCGAGCTCAAGGGCGATGGAGTCGGCTTCAGACCGGGCATTGGCGTCGGCGTAATGGTAGAGCTCGAGGGCCATAGTATTGGCGTCGTCGTGCATCTGGGTCACGGGCTGGGAGAACCAGCGATCGACGGCGCGGTTCATCAGCAGATAGCTGAAGGCGAACATGAAGACGAGAGGGACCAGCGAGACGAGGACAGCTCCCCAAAGCATGCGGGTACGCAGGCGGGTGCCAAGGACGCGGCTGCGCTGGTCGGCATAGAGCTTAAGGACGTTACGAACGAGCAAGACCAGGACGCCGACGAAGAGAAGAAATCCAATGACGGAGAGAGCGATGAAGACCAGGGTCTGGATCGGTGAGCTGGGATTGAGAAAGTTGAGATTGAAGGCGTTGAGGGTCGCCAGGGAGAGGAAGAGCAGGAGGAAGCACACGCTGAGCGTGATGATGAAGGCTCTGCGGTGCGTTGCGCCTGCTCCCATGCGAGCAAGTTTACTCGCTTTAGCCCTGCGCGGACGCCACGACGCTGGCTTTCTAAGCGGTTGTAATCCTCGACCCCACCCATGACGATGATCGTCATGGGTGGGGTGTGTTGTATCGGGGACGATCTTAAGGGAGCAATTGAGCGACAGGCGTGAAGTCGCGGCTCTGTGCCGTAGCAACAGCTTTATAGGTGAGGGAGCCGTTGAAGGTGTTGACGCCTTCGGCGATTCCGGGGTCGGACTGGATGGCAGCATTGGCGCCTAACTTCGCCAACTTCATGACGTAGGGGAAGGTTGCGTTGGTGAGAGCAAGGGTGCTGGTGTTGGGAACTGCCGCCGGCATATTGGTGACGCAGTAGTGCACGACGCCGTCGACCACGTAACTGGGGTCTGAGTGGGTGGTAGGACGGGCGGTTTCGATGCAGCCGCCCTGGTCGATGGCGACGTCAACGATGACGGCACCCTTTTTCATTTTGGCGACCATGGCCTTGGTGACGATCTTGGGAGCGGCAGCCCCGGGGATCAGCACGCCACCGATGACGAGATCAGCTTCGCAGACGGCACGTTCGACGTTGTAGGAGTTTGAATAGAGAGTGTAGAGCCGGCCGGAGAAGATGTCGTCGAGCTCACGGAGGCGGTTGAGGTTGAGGTCAACGAGGGTAACGCGCGCGCCCATTCCAAGGGCAACCTTGGCCGCGTTGGTGCCGACAATGCCTCCACCGATGATACACACGTTGCCGGGAGGAACTCCAGGGACGCCGCCGAGGAGAACTCCGCGGCCTCCGTGTTCCTTCTCGAGGTAGGCTGCGCCGACCTGTACGGAGAGGCGACCGGCGACTTCGGACATTGGGGTAAGGAGAGGAAGAGATCCAGCGTGGTCGCGAACGGTCTCGTAGGCGATGCCGGTGACCTTGTTGGAGAGCAGCGCGTCGGTGAGTCCGCGAACGGGCGCGAGGTGAAGATAGGTGAAGAGGACGAGGCCGGGGCGGAAGTAAGGGTACTCCTTTTCGACGGGCTCCTTCACTTTGACGACCATGTTGGAGGGGTTCCAGACGCTGGCGGCGTCGGCTACGATCTCAGCGCCGACTGCGATGTATTCTTCGTCGGGGAAGGAGGAGAGAGCGCCCGCATCATGCTCGATGAGGACCTTGTGGCCGGCGTCGACGAGGGCTTTAGCACCGGCCGGGGTAACGCCGACGCGGCTTTCGTGGTCTTTTATTTCCTTGGGAACGCCGATGATCATGCTTGAATCTCTCCTGAAGGTAGTTCTGTGAGCCAAAGTTGCAAACGTCTCAAGTATAGTCGCCCGTACGTTCCGGTAATAGGCGGCTCCGCAGGCCGTACAATGGTGATGCCGGGTCAGCTAGGACCCAACATTTGTTTACCTAAGTTCTCTAGCTGCTGTTTACCCAAGTTTTGCTTGTTGTTTCACTGATCTTTCTATCTTTCTCGACACCAGTTTTCTTTAACAGCTTTTCTATCTTTCTCTATTTAGGAAACCGATCGGTCTCATGTCTTCGAAAAACTTTCAGATGCGGACCTCGCGTGTGAGTAACATGCGATCCATCTTCTCGCTGTTCTCGAGCGATCTCGCGATCGATCTGGGAACGGCCAATACTCTTGTCTTCGCTCATGGCAAGGGGATCATTGTGAATGAGCCATCGATTATCGCGGTGAACCGGGTGACAGGCGAGGTGGAGGCCGTGGGTAAGGAGGCCAAGGAGATGCTTGGCCGAACTCCGGGCAACATCATCGCCATCAAGCCGATGAAGGACGGTGTGATCGCCGACTTCAAGCAGACGGAGAAGATGTTGAACTACTTCATCCAGAAGGCGCATAACCGGAAGATGATGGTTCACCCGCGGATCGTGATTGGCGTGCCGAGCGAGATTACGCAGGTGGAGAAGCGCGCGGTCATGGATTCGGCTTACCGCGCGAAGGCCAGCGAAGTGCATCTTGTGGAACAGGCCATGGTGGCGGCGATTGGTGCAGGTTTGCCGATCACCGAGCCGGGCGGCAACATGGTGGTGGATATCGGCGGCGGCACGACGGACATTGCGGTAATTTCGCTGGCAGGCATTGTGTACTCGCGCTCGGTACGAATGGCCGGCAACCAGATGGACGAAGCCGTGATGACGTATCTGAAGCGCAAGTACAACCTGCTGATCGGCGAGCGAACGGCGGAGCAGATCAAGATCGATATTGGCTCGGCGTATCCGCTGGATAAGCCATTGTCGATGGAAATCAAGGGACGCAACCTCATTGAGGGAGTGCCAAAGACAATCACGATCGACGATACGGAGATTCGCGAGGCGCTCGCTGAATGCATTGCGACCATCCTGAATGCGATTCGCGTGGCATTGGAGCGGACGCCGCCGGAGCTTTCGGCTGATATTTCGGATCGTGGAATTGTGCTGACCGGCGGCGGCGCGCTGATCAAGAACCTAGACAAGCGCATTCGCGAAGAGACGGGACTTCCAGTAACGATTGCAGATGATCCGCTGGCCAGCGTGGTGCTTGGAACAGGCAAGATGCTCTCGGATTTCCGTCTGTTGCGCAAGATCTCAATCGATTAATAACGGGATTAGAGAATAGATAAGAAGAAGGCCGCTCAGTTGAGCGGCCTTCTTGCGTGGGTCGATAGTTACTGCGGCGGGAGCTGGGTGCGGTCCCACCCTCCGCCGAGTACCTTGATGAGTAGAACGCTGGCGTCCATGCGGCGGCGAAGGATGTCAATGTCATTTCGCTGATTTTGCAACGCCGAGGTCTGGGCGGTGATGACCTGCAGGTAGGTATCGACGCCGCCGACATAGCGGTTGTTGAAGATGCGCTCGGACTCGACGGCCGAGGCGGTGGCCTGACGCTGCTGCTCCTGCTCGTGGGAAAGAACGCGGAGAGCGACGAGATTGTCCTCAACCTGCTGGTAGGCGGTGAGAACAGTCTGGCGATAGTTGGCGGTGGTGCTGTCGTAGTTCGCGAGTGCTTGTTCGGAGACGCCATGGCGCCGGCCACCGTCGAAGAAGGTTTCTCCGATAGTGGGACCGAGGGCATAGATGAAGCTGGATGTTTCGAAGAGCGAGGTGATACTGGTGCTCTCCTGGCCAGCGGTCGCGCCAATGTTGAGGGACGGAAAGTAGGCGGCGCGGGCGATGCCGATCTGCTCGTTTGCGGAGGCAGTGCGGCGCTCGGCGGCGGCGATGTCCGGGCGGCGCTCAAGAAGCTGTGAAGGAAGCCCGAGAGGGATGACTGGTGGCGTGACCGAGAGGGGCAGAGGATCGGGCGGGAGGCTGAAGGACGTGGGCGGCTTGCCGATGAGGATGGCGATGGCATGCTCGTATTGCGCTCGTGCGATGGCGACGTCTTCGGCCTGCACCTTGGCGTCTTGGAGTTGTGTTTGCGCCTGGGTGAGATCGGATTTTACGGCGACTCCACCGAGGTAGCGGTCATTGGTGATGCGAACGGCTTCGGCGTACTGCGCGACGGTGTCGTTGAGGAGTTTCTGCTGCGCGTCAGCGGCGCGGAGCTCGAAGTAATCCATAGCGACCTCGGCCTGGAGTGAGAGCAGAGCGGTCTGGCGGTCAGCGGCGGCGGCCTGCGATTGCTCGCGCGCGGCCGTGACGTTGCGACGGACGGCTCCCCAGAGATCGACTTCGTAGTTCAGTTGCAGAGGGAGTTCGAGGTCTCCTTCTCCGTTATTGGCTGAGTTTACGTTGAAGTAGGGTTGATTGGCTGAGTCGCGCTCTCCGCCGAGGAAGGGATTGAGACCAAGCGTCGGATATCTATTGGCGTTCTGGATTCGGATGTTGGCGCGAGCGGCGCGCAGGTTGGCGTCGGCGGCCTTGAGCGTCTGGTTCGCGGAGGCGACCTGGGGTTCAAGGACGTTGAGGCCATTGTCATGGAAGATTGTCCACCAATCGCCCCGTGGGATGGCGTCTTGGGGCTTGGAGGTTTGCCAGTCTGCATTGTCTTTGAAGGCGATGGAATCGGCGTTGGGGCTGATCTCTTTGAAGCCGGGTGCAGTGGCTACCGAGGGCGTCTTGTATTTGGGGCCGACCATGCATCCCGCGAGCGCGAGGCTACCGATGAGGGTTACGCCGTGTGAGATGTAACGTACAGACGATCGTGCCTTCATTGCATCTCCGCTGGTTGCGTAGCGATGTTTACCGGTTGGCCTTCGGCGAGCGAATCGGATGGAGAAAGGATGACCTTATCGTTTGCTGAGAGACCGGTGGCGACCTCAACGCTCTTGCCGTTGTCCTTGCCGATGGTGATGGTCTGCAGATGCACATGGCCATTGCGCACGATGCCCACTTGGAGACCTTGAGCGCGGAAGATAAGGGCGTCGGAAGGGATAGAGAGTTCGCGGCTCTGGACTGGAATCTTGAAGTGTACGAAGACGTAGGCGCCGGGGAGAAGCTTTTCGTTATGGTTGTTGACGTCGACTTCAACGTTCAGGGTACGCGAGGCGGGATCGATGGAGCCCGAGTTGCGGGTGACGATGCCGGTAAAGGTTTGGCCGGGATATTCATCGAGCGTAAGGGTCGCGGTGTCGCCGTTGTGAATGTCCGGTGCGTATACCTCAGGCACGGAGACGAAGACGCGCAGTTGGTTGACCGAGGCGATATGGAAGAGCTCCTTGGCGGTGTTGTTCGTGCTCGAAGAGCCGGCATTGATGAGGTCGCCGATGTCAGTGTTGCGCTGCGTGACGATGCCGCTGTAGGGAGCGTAGACCTTCTCGAAAGACTGGAGCTGCGAGAGGCGGCGAACATTGGCCTCGGCGGCTTCGACTGCGGCACGTTTGGCGGCGGCGCCTGAGACAGCAACGTCTGTCTCCTGCTGGGACACGGAGTTGAGCTTGAGGAGATTCGTGTAACGGTCGGAGGTGGTCTTCGCGAGGTTCAGATCAGCCTGCGCGCTCTTGAGATCGGCCTGCGCGACTTGGAGCTGCTCGTCGAGCTCGGGAGTTTCAATGGTGGCCATGAGTTGGCCCTTGGTGACATGCTGGCCGATATCGACGAACCATTGCTTGAGGTAGCCGCTGGTGCGGGCGTAGATGGGCGTGTCGTCGAATGCCTGGGTGTTGCCGGGCAGGGCTATTTCGGAAGTTGCTCCAGAGACGAGGGGAGAGATGACGTCGACGGTGGGGACGGCGTCAAGGCGGGTCTGGTTGGCCAGGTGACGCTCGTCGGCCGCGCGCCCGAGTACGCGATAGATGATGCCAGCGAGGACAATCGCGGCGATGACAATGACAGCAATGCGGACTCCGTTGGGAATGCCGTGGGGTGCGGGCAGCGCGCGGGCAGGATCAGGGTGGGGAGGGATGGGATGTTCCGATGGAGCGTAATCCGTAGAGGGTGTTGTCATGTCGGTATTGATATCCGTGTCGTCCGTGTGGTGGGTGGGCATGGTGCTGAACTCCAGTATTGGTCCGGATGGCTACCCGATCGCGACAGTTTCCTGCGCGGAGGCTGCTGGCATGGTGTCGGAGTTTCGAGCGCGACCGTGAAGAAGGGCAAAGACCGCGGGTACAAAGATGAGGGTGGCGAGGGTAGCGAGGGTCAGCCCACCGATGACAGCACGGCCAAGAGGGGCATTTTGCTGGCCGCCATCTCCCAGACCCAGCGCCATGGGAACCATGCCGATGATCATGGCGAGGGCCGTCATGCAGACAGGACGGAATCGAGTCGTGCCGGCTTCTACCGCGGCAAGGAGCGCATCTCCCGTAGCGAGGAGCCGATCTTTGGCGAAGGAGACGACGAGGATGGAGTTCGCCGTGGCAACACCCATGCACATGATGGAACCCATGAGCGCGGGCACGGAGAGCGTGGTGTGGGTGAGAAAGAGGAAGACGACGATGCCGGCGATGGCGGCTGGCAAAGCGGTAATGATGATGAATGGGTCAAGCCAGGACTGGAAGTTCACCACGATGAGCAAATAGACGAGAAGGATGGAAAACCCGAGGCCAAAGAGAAGACCGATGTAGGAGCTTTGCATGGTCTCGACTTGGCCGGAGACACGAACAAAGTTGCCTCGGGCGAGCTCGGGTCGATTGCGCTCAACGATGTGCTGCACCTGGCGTGCGACCGAACCGAGGTCGCGATCCTGTACGTTGGCGTAGATGTCGAGGGTGCGACGCGTGTTGTAGTGGCTGATGATGGGCGGCTCGGTAGCACGGGAGATGCTCGCGACGTCCGCGAGGATTTCGGGGGTCTTTGCGTTGGGAGAGGCGAGGGGAATGTTCTCGAGGTCACGGAGGGACTGGATCTGATACTGAGGTGTCTCCGCGATGATGCTGTAAGCGACGTGGTTCTTGCTGTTAAGGAAATACTCTGGCTGGAGTTGGGCTGAGCCAGAGAGGATGTTGACGGCTGATCCGCCGATGTCGCTTTGCGTGTATCCACCATTGAGCGCCTTGGTGCGGTCGACAGTGACGTTGAGGACTGGCGAGTCGTCGGGCTGCTCGAGGCGCAGGTCGACCAGGCCCGGGACCCGGCTGAGTTGTTGCAGCATCTTGGCGGCGACAGCGCGATTTCCATTGTCGTCATTGCCTTCGATCTGGACATCAATGGGCGCAGGCAGGCCGAAGTTCAAAATCTGCGTGACGATATCGGAGGGCAGAAAGTAGAACGTAACTCCGGGGAACTCTCGCGGAAGGTGTTCACGGAGGGTTCTGACGTAATCGGCGGTGGAGGAGTGGTTTTCTTTAAGGGTGACGAGAATATCCGCATCGGCGGCACCGAAGAGCCCACTCGTTGCGTGCTGGGTATTCAGCGTCGAGTAAGGTAGGCCGATGTTATCGAGGATGTTGTCCATCTGATTCGGCGGTACGGTTGTGCGAATCGACTGCTCGACCAGATCGCAGAGCTTTGCGGTCTCCTCAATACGAGTTCCAGTTTTGGCGCGGACATGAAGAATAAAGGAGCCATTGTCGGTAGCGGGAAAGAAGTTCTGGCCAAGCAGCGGTATCAATAGCAGCAAGACCAAGCAGACAAGGAGGAAGACTGGAATGAAGAGCTTGCGCGCCCTGACCAATTGAGTAAGAAGAGTCGCATAGTTCGAACGCACCGTTTCAAAACCGCGCTCGAAGCCGCGCTGGAGACGGGCGAAGATATTTTGTGACAGTGGTGCGTGGTGATTGGTGGGCTTGAGCAAATACATCGCCATGGTCGGAACAAGAGTTCTCGACAAGATGTACGAGGCGATCATAGCGAAGATGACGGCTTCAGCGAGGGGCACGAAGAGATAGCGTGAGACGCCGGCGAGGAAAAACATCGGGAGGAAGACGATGCAGATAGAGAGCGTCGAAACCAGCGCAGGGACGGCGATCTGCGCGGCGCCTTCGAGGATGGCTTCGCGCAGCCCGTGGCCTTCTTCGAGATAGCGTTCAATATTTTCAATAGTAACGGTCGCGTCATCGACCAGGATGCCGACGGCGAGCGCCAGGCCACCGAGCGTCATGATGTTGATGGTCTCGCCCATCAGGCTAAGAACGATGATGGACGTCAGGATCGAGAGTGGAATCGACACTGCGATAATGAGCGTCGAGCGCCACGACCCGAGGAAGAGAAGGATCATCAGGCCGGTGAGCGTGGCGGCGATCACGCCCTCACGAATCACACCATCGATGGAGGACCGTACGAATACGGACTGATCGCCGATGGGCGTGATCTTGAGCTCTTTGGGTACGGTGGCGGCGACGCGAGGCAGCAGATCTTTGATCCCCTGGACGACGCTCAGGGTAGAGGCGGAACCGGACTTGAGGATGGTGAGGAGAACGCCGCGATGCCCGTCCTGACGAACAATATTCGTTTGCGGGATACTGCCGTCGGTAACGGTCGCGACATCTTTCAGGTAGACGGTTGCTCCATTTACCTGCTTGAGCGGAAGATTCGACAGACCGGTAAGGGTAGAGGGCGTGCTGTTGAAGCGTACGTCGTATTCGGTAGCGCCTATCTTTGCGGTGCCACCTGGCTCCACGAGATTTTGGTTGCCAACGGCGGTCAGGACCTCGGCGGGAGAAAGCCCTTCTGCCTGAAGTTTCTTAGGGTCGAGGTTCACCATGATCGAGCGCTGTTTGCCGCCATACACGCTGGGAACAACTGCACCGGGAACCGTGACCAACTGTGGCCGAATGGTGTTCATCCCATAGTCGTTCAACTGCTGCTCGTTGAGACCTTTGCCGGAGAGGCCGAGTTGAAGGATCGGAACGCTGGACGCGGAAAAATTGATGATCTGCGGGGGCAGGATGCCGGGAGGAAGCTGCTTGAGCATCTCCTCGGAAGCAGCCGAGACCTGGGCGTTGGCGGTATCCAGCGAAGCTCCGGGCTGGAGATAGATTTTGACGATGTCCTCGCCGTTGAGGCTGGTCGATTCGATGTGCTGGATGTTATCGACCAGAGTGGTGAGGGACCGCTCGTAGGGGCCGGTGATGCGGCCCTCGACCTCTTCCGGGCTAAGGCCGGTATACTGCCAAGCTACGGAAACAACGGGAATGTTGATGTTCGGGAAGATATCGGTGGGAGTCCGCAGGATGAGCACCGGCGCGGCGATCAGGATCAAGATCGCCAGGACAACGAAGGTATAGGGCCGGTTAAGCGCTAGCCGGACAATCCACATAAGGCGCTCTCCTGGGGCAGGGATCCCCCCTTGTATGACTGTAGCGGAGTCAGGAAAGATTCGGAGTGAGGCCGATAGTCGCACAATCTGTGCGAAAAGCGTAGTGCTTATTCTTTGTGTTGTCGATAGAACCTCGATAGGCGCTACGCCGGATAGAAACTGTTGCTTCTCCCGGCCGATATCTGACCATTGCAAACCAAAATCTCGCTCACTCGCAAACCAAGGCACGCCGCTGTCATGTCAATTATGTTGATGTGCTCAGGCAGTTTCGGTGCGATCTCGCGGACTGTTCAGCCGACCAGACGAGCACTTCGTTTGTCCGCATCGTGACGTTCTTGACCTTGACGATCTCTATGGGATTGCACCCCTCAAGGGGCAGGTACTCCCACAATGTTGCGAGATCAATAGCTTGTGCATGAGGCTTTTAATATGCCCTTTGGTGGCTGGTGCGAGGTCCAGTCCTTGCAGCCCGAGGTATGAACCTGACCAGACCCTCAGGCAAGAGCATCGAGCCCCATTGGGGCCGCAGCTTGTTGATGATGGAGAGTATCCACCCTTGGTGGATTTTCGCTGAGGCATCTCCTCGGCGATGTAGCGGTCGAGTAGAGCGGCAAACGTAACGGCGGCTGAGCGGGCGTATTCGGTTTTCTCGTTGAGCTAACGACGAAGCTCTCCAAGTGTTGCCGGAGAGCTTTCTCGGTCTTGTAGATCGCCGAGTCGAAGGTCTGTACTTTCGGTTTCCGTACCGACCCTTCCATGACGTAGTAGCGAAACTCCGAGGCGAATCCCTGTGCCCGTTCACTTTTCGTACAGAGCCGTGTTGATAGCGATCGACCGTTTTCTTGAGCATTGCGGGCCTCCAGCAACACTCATATTTATCTCAATGGTGCTTAGTGGTGTTAAGGCCCTATGTCATTTCGAGTAAGTTATTGAAATTATGGAGCACCGGGCGGGAATTGAACCCGCGAATACTGGTTTTGCAGACCAGCGCGTTAGCCACTTCGCCACCGGTGCTCATGTTCCGCTGTACATGATGAAGTGTACGGCAGAACGCTGCGCGAACTACTACTGCGGTTGCGCCGTGGTGCGTAGGTACGGCTTCACTGTCTTGTAGCCGGGGAAGATCTTGTCGGCTTCATCGTTGGAGACAGCTCCGGTGATGATGACGTCATCGCCTTGCTTCCAGTTGGCTGGGGTAGCGACCTTGTGTTTTGCGGTGAGTTGGATGGAGTCGAGCACGCGGAGGACCTCGTCGAAGTTGCGACCCGTGGTCATGGGGTAGGCGATCTGCAGCTTGATACGCTTGTCGGGGCCGATGACGAATACGGTGCGGACGGGCGCGTTGTTCGCAGCGGTGCGGCCTTCGCTGGTTTCACCGGAGTCGGCCGGGAGCATGTCGTAGAGCTTGGCGATCTTCAATTCGGGATCGCCAATGAGCGGATAGTTGACCTTGTAGCCGCCAACGTCTTCGATGTCTTGCGTCCACTTACTATGGCTATCGACGGGGTCGACGGAGAGGCCAATGACCTTTGCGCCGCGCTGCGCGAACTGTTGTTCGAGGCCGGCGACTGCGCCGAGTTCGGTGGTGCATACAGGGGTGAAGTCTTTGGGATGTGAGAAGAGAACTGCCCAGCCGTCTCCAATCCATTCATGGAAGTGCAGGGTGCCCTGGGTGGTTTCGGCTGTGAAATCAGGGGCAATATCGTTGATGCGGAGTGACATTGAGGTTTCCGTCCTTCTGGGTGAAAGTTTTGTCCGATCGTTGTGGAGCGAGTTGTGTGTCCGCAAAAGCAGAAAACCCACCCGGCTTAGCCTTGGGTGGGTTGAGGTTCTTGTCTCGACGTCTTATTACCGTCTCGATTCGCTCATCCGCTCACCCGTGTGGGACCGCAGCAACAGCAGCGGCAACCACAGCAGCAGAGCATCGAGTTGGAGACGGTCATGATCATTGACGGGGACTTGCTTCAAAACTTAGTACCGCTGCGGGCGCTCTGCGCCAGCGTAGGAGCAGTTTCGCTCCCCTTGCGGTTGTTGATAAGGTACGGCGGCTGGATTTGGATGTCAAGGCCATCTTCTAGCAGAAGGATGTGTCCGACATACTCTGATCGTTCGCACGTAGCATGGAGTCATGGATCGCATACTGGACTATTCCGTTTTAGACGTCTTTGCTGAGCGGCCGTTTGAAGGCAACGCTCTCGCCGTTTTTCACGATGCGCGGGGTCTGTCTGACGAGGAGATGCAGACGCTTGCGCGCGAGACCAACTTGTCGGAGACGACGTTCGTGGTTCCGACTGATCCGGACACCGAAGGGCGCGAGGGTGTGCGAGTACGAATCTTTACGACACAGGAAGAGTTGCCCTTCGCTGGTCATCCAACCTTGGGTACGGCGACGTGGCTGTACTGCAATCATCCGACCCTGCGTGGCTCGGCGACGATCGCGTTGCGATTGAATGTGGGGAAGATCACTGTGCGCTTCGACGCGCAGATTGAGGGTATGCCGGGCATGCGAGCGACGATGGTGCAGAGAGATCCTGTGTTCGGCGAGACACACGATCTAGAGCAGATCGCGCGGGTGCTTGGGTTGAGTGCAGATGATTTGTCGGCAGAGTATCTGCCACAGACGGTGTCGACGGGCGTGCCCTTCTGCATCGTGCTGTTGCGATCGCTCGAGGTGTCGCGCCGGTTGCAGCTGGTGCATCAGGAAGCGCAGGCGTGGATCGCGAAGAATGACGCGCAATTTTTTTACTGCATCGCGCCGTTGGAGAAAAAGAATGACGGCGGAGCTGATTGGCATGCGCGCATGCAGTTTTATTCGGGAGAAGATCCGGCGACGGGATCGGCGGCCGGCTGCTGTATTGCCTGGCTGGTGAAGATGGGGTTGGTTGCATCTGGATCGAATGCGGTCATTGAGCAGGGAATTGAAATTCAGCGGCCCAGCCGGATTACCGTGCGGGCGAAGCTTGAGGGCCAGAGGGTTCACTCAGTAGAAGTTTCGGGCCGCACCATTTTTGTGGCAGAAGGACGCTTTTTCCAGCCCTGAAAATCGGCTTTTTCCACAAGGGGAGAATCGCAAACGCCAACAGGGACAACGAATGCGCAGATGCGGTGGAAGCGCCACCCCAAAGTCGCTGAATTTTCGCCAAAAATTCACTGTTGCCACGAGGGATCGGGCTCCGTATGCTCAGCAAATCGTCAACGAACGAAATGATTCGGAGACGCAAGTTTTTCGCCTGATTTACCGACAATCTGTGTGATAGCAAAGGGCCCAATGGGCGTTCTCTGCGCTGCGATGAAACCTTAGCAAGGCCGCGCGCTGTAGAGAATCCCGGCGGTTCCTACGTTATTACGAGCTACGAACCAGTTCATGGGGGAAGTCCCGCGTTGAGCTGCGGAGGGGCACTGCTTTCGCGATGAATGTGAGGCGGTGGAGAGGTTTTTGCGCCTTTTCCACCGCCATCCACAACGTCCACAAGCAGAGACATGGTCAGCGCTATAGCGCGGACGATGCGGCCTCTCTGCGGAGAAATGGGCTGAATTCGTTGCAAGACTCTAACGCTCAACCCTGGGCGATGGACGCGATGCGCCTTGATGGCGTAAACGGTCCCGCTCGGCTTTTCGCGATCCGCAGCCCTGTACCTCGCAAGTCATTGATTTGTTTAGAGGAACTCCGCTTTAAGTTGAACGCAGGAACCACAAAGCCGGGAACCACCGGCATGGAGAAAATGATGAGGCCTCGCAAGACGATTTTGTGTGTGGAAGATAATGAGCAGGTGCTTTCGGTGAGGAAGTTTTTGCTGGAGACGCGGGGATATCGGGTGCTGGCGATGAGTTCGGCGGCGGAGGCTTTGGAGTATTTGCAGAGTGCGGCGCAGGGGTCGCTAGACCTGTTGATGGCGGATCTGATTATGCCGCAGATGGACGGTAACGAATTGATTCGAAAGGCTAAGCAGATTCATCCAGGCCTTCCGACCCTGCTGGTTTCGGGGACGGTTACGAGCTTTGACCGCGCTGCTGCCGCCGACGCGTTTCTGCCCAAAGGGGCTTGCACTCCGGCGGAGGTGCTGGACCGGATTCGGATCCTGGTGGCGCGTAAGCGTGGGCCGAAGAAGCAGGTGCAATCGGTCGGGGCGCAGGAGGCTGCGGTCCTGGTGGCGATGGCGAGTTAGCGCCGGATCCGTCGATTTTGTGTGCGATTTGACCCCGTTTTGGGCCTCCCAGGGGCCCTTTTCGTCCGGTTTCGGGACCCGAAGTGTGGGTTTCGGGTCCTAGTGGAGTTGGGTCATTTGACCCAGTTGCAATCAGGTCGTCGCGAGGGGAGCGGAGGCCTAGTCGTGCTCGTTGGGGTTCGCTTGTTCGGTAGGAATCGGTCCGCCGGGGAGTAGGCGCATGAGCAGAGGGAAGATGAGGGCGACGACGAAGTAGGCGAGGGTGACGGCGAGGGCTAGCCAGGGGAGACCGGCTCCGCAGGCCATGCCGACGGCGGTGACCAGCCAGACGGTGGCGGCGGTGGTGAGGCCGTTGACCTTTTCGTTGTGGACGAAGATGAGGCCGGCACCGATGAAGCCGATGCCGGTGACGACCTGGGCGGCGACTCGGGAGGGATCGAGTACGACGCGGTCGTTGATGAGGACGTCGGTGAAGCCGTACTTGGAGATGAGAAGGAAGAGGGCGGCGGCTGTGCCGACGACGGTGTAGGTTCGGAGGCCGGCGCTCTTGTGGCGGATCTCTCGCTCGAGACCGATGGTAGCGCTGAGGAGGAAGGCGGCTCCGAGTTCGAGGAACTGGGTGAGGCCCTGGCCGGTGGGTTCGGAGATGGGCATGGATGTGATTGTAGGTCCAGTGCGGACGGCTTGGTTGGGGAGATTTTGCAACCCCACCCATGACATGAAGCCGTCATGAATGGGGCACCCAGGAGTTAGAGGCTGGTTGGGGGAATACAGGGGTCTCTCCACTTCGCTTCGCTCCGGTCGAGATGACGAGATTGGGTGGGTGACGTTAGGCTTCGACTAAGCCGTAGCGGCGTTGCCATTGGTGCTTTAGGCGGGACCAGACGGCGTCGATTTCCGGGCGGGGCATGGTGGGGTCTTCCTGCTCGGCGAAGTGGGCGGCTTCCTGGCGGGCCAGCTCGAGGAGGTCGCGGTCGCGGGCGAGGTTGGCTACGCGGAACTCGGGGAGACCGGCTTGTTTGGTGCCGAAGAATTCTCCGGGGCCTCGTTGTTGGAGGTCGAGTTCGGCGAGGGCAAAGCCGTCCTGGGTTTGAACCATGGCGTTGAGGCGGGCGTCGGCTTCAGGGGTGATGGTGGCGCTGGTGACCAGGACGCAGACGCTTTTGGCGGCGCCTCGGCCGACTCGTCCGCGGAGTTGATGGAGCTGTGCGAGGCCGAAGCGGTCCGCGTGTTCGATGACCATGACGGTCGCGTTGGGGACGTCTACTCCTACTTCGATGACCGTGGTTGAGACGAGGACGTCGAGCTCACCGCGCTTGAATCGGGCCATGGTGACTTCCTTGTCGTCGGCGGACATGCGGCCGTGGAGTAGGCCTAGTTTCAGGCCGGCTAGTGGGCCGGATTGGAGGTCGTGGTGCATTTCGGTGGCGGAGCGAAGGTTGGCGGAGGCGCGTTTGTTTTTTTTTGCGCGGAGCGGGGACATTGCGGTGCTGGATTTTGTGGTGGCGCTGGCGGAATACAGGGGTCTCTCCACTGCGCTGCGCTCCGGTCGAGATGACGATGTTTCGGTGGGGCGTTTCGTGCGAGACGAGGGAGTTGGGGCGGTTGATGCGTCTGATTCCCCTTCGTCGAACTTGGCGAAGTCTAGTTCGGGCTGGTCGTCTTTGGTGCCTTCGATGATGGGGTAGACGATGTAGGCCTGTCGGCCCGCGGCTACTTGCTTGCGGATGAAGTCCCAGACTTCGGCGGAGCGCTCTTCGGGCATGCGGCGGGTTTGGATGGGGGTTCGGCCGGGGGGGAGCTCGTCGATGACGGAGGCTTCTAGGTCGCCGTAAAGGGTGAGGGCTAGGGTTCGGGGGATGGGGGTTGCCGTCATGACGAGGACGTCGGGTTCGGCGTAGGTGTCTTGCCCGGATGTAGAGTTGCTTCGCGTGGCGGTGTTGGCTTGGTTCACTCCCACCCATTCCGACGGTGAAGCCGTCGGTATGGATGGGGCACCCGCAGTTGGGAGATGCGGGGCGGCCGCGCCGGTGTTGGGTTTGCGCATTAGCTGGAAGCGCTGTTGGACGCCGAAGCGGTGTTGCTCGTCGACTATGACCATGCCGAGGTTGGCGAAGTCTACTTTTTCTTCGACGAGGGCGTGGGTGCCGATGGCTAGATCGATTTCGCCACGGAAGATGCGGGCTCGGGTGTCGCGCTTGGTGCGGTCGTCGAGGCTGCCGGTGAGGAGGCCGATGCGGTAGGCGCGGCCGGTGCGGGGGGATATTTTTTCGGCGAGAAGCTTGCGCGCGGAGAGGTAGTGCTGCGTGGCTAGGATTTCTGTGGGCGCCATGAGGGCTACTTGATAGCCGTTTTCGATGGCTACTAAGGCGGCTTGGAACGCTACGATGGTTTTGCCGGAGCCTACGTCTCCTTGCAGGAGGCGGCGCATGGGTTGGGGGCGGCGCATGTCGCTGACGATCTCGCCGAGGACTCGTTTTTGCGCGGCGGTAGGTTTGAAGGGGAGGATTTGTTTGAGGGCTTCGCGGACTTTTTCGTTGGTGACGAAGGCTGTGCCCTGACGGTTGCGGAGCTTGCGGCGTTTGAGTTCGAGGCCCAGCTCGAGGTAGAAGAATTCTTCGAAGATGAGGCGGCGGTGTGCGGGGGTGCGGGCGGACATGAGCTCGGTCATGGCCGTGCCCGCGGGTGGGAAGTGGAGGTCGCGGAGGGCTTCCATGCGGGTGGGGAAGTTTAGGCGCGTGCAGAGGCTGGTGGGGAGGGTTTCGTCGGTGGATTGGTGCGGCGCGGGGGGCGGCGTCGGGGTGTTGGCATTGGGGGAGAGCCGGGGGTGCGTGCCGGTCTGGGCAGAATACATGGGTCTCTCCACTTCGCTTCGCTCCGGTCGAGATGACGGAGCTTGGGTGGTGGGCTTGGGTTGAGACGACGAAGTTTGGAGAAGGGCGTCGGATTCGGTTAGGTCTTTGAAGATGGTCCAGAGGATGCGGCGGGTCCAGCGGGAGGTTAGTTTGCTGCCCCAGGGAGTTTTGCCGCCGAGGGATTCGTAGACGGGGACGATGCGCCCCATTTCGAGGAGGATGAATTCGGCGTCTTCGCCGGTGGCGTTGGCTTCGGGGAGGATCTCGAAGGTGGGCTGGATCATTTTGAAGCGCGTCGAGCCGGGAACCGCGTTGAGGGCGTTGCCGCTGCGGCTGCCTTCGAGCTTTCCGTAGAGGGCTATTTTTTGGCCCGCGTGGAATTTGTCCTTGAGGTAGGTGCCGTGGAACCACATGCACTTTACGGTTTCGAGGATGGGGGAGGGTGCGGCGAGGAGGCCTTGCATGGCGGCGTCGCTGTTGGGGTCGGGCGGGGTGACGCCTACGGTCATCTCGAAGATAGGTGCGGAGCGGGTGCGAAGGAGTGTGGTGCCTCGGACTTCGCCGATGAGGGAGGCCATGTCGCCCGGGTTGTAGAGGCTGAGGGGCTTGGGGTGGAGGCGGTCTTCGTAGCGGAACGGGAGGTGGTAGAGGAGATCTTCGATGGTGAGAATGCCGCGTTCCGCGAGGCCGGTGGCGATGCGGTCGCCGATGCGCTTGACGAACTTTACGGGCGTGGAGAGCTGGAGCGGCACGGGTTTGATGGTAGCAGCGGAGGGTGTGCGGCCTTAGTTGGGAGTGGGTAGCTCCGCGTGGTCGATGGTGAGGATTTCGGCTGGACCGGTGGATGGGGTTAGCTTGAGGCCGACGTCTTTGAGGAACTCTAAGAACGTGGCTTTCTGGTCGCTATTCCAGTCCGTCGGAGCAGACCGATAGTCAAACCCGCCCGCCACACCTGTGTGATCTAGAACTGGGCGGTGAAAGAGGTTGCTACTTGCAAAGTCTGCGATTTCAGGCATGGTGACGTTGAACAGGAGCCATGCGCCCA